>Ga0209579_10000043_pt1 | contig 272861 bp, 207 predicted proteins | sample Coa_R1_2_FD_187152 | JGI IMG/M metagenome (GOLD analysis project Ga0209579, IMG submission 187152) | Surface soil microbial communities from Centralia Pennsylvania, which are recovering from an underground coalmine fire - Coalmine... | ecosystem: Environmental > Terrestrial > Soil >... | reverse complement strand
TACGGAGTTTCCCATTGACATCGATCTGATTGACCGGGTTGAGGTCATCCGCGGACCCAACTCCTCGCTTTACGTCGCCAGCGCATTCCTGGGTGTAGTAAATATCATCACTAAGCGGGGGCGGGATCTGAATTGAGAAGAGTGTCACCCTTGGTTGTTTTGCATCGAGGGCTCCTGCAATCCCCCAAAGTCCGGTTCAGGGAAATACACATGAGTGCAGACCTCAATGGCGGATCCCTCCCTTGCAGCGCCGTAGGGTAAAGGAAAGTTGCTCTGGCGCTGAATCCTCCCACTCATGGAAAGGATGACCTGATAGGGTCTCAGACCCAGGGCGCAACCACATGGATGTGTAGTCGGCTAACCTGATATGTGGCCTGCGCTGTCATTTCTGACTCTTGAGGCTGGATGATCGTATCCGTCTGGCGAAACCATCTTCCGCGGTTGATGTTGACTCCTGATACTCGCGCGACAGATGAACTCCAGAAATCCGTCGAGTGCGCGCGTATCAACCAAAAGTGGAGGTGCGGGAGGACCAATGGTAAAGTTGATGGGGAGAAGGCACGTTAGTCTTCTCGGCGATGCGAGAAATACAAGATCAACCGCCTCGGCATGAATGCAGTGCGTTTCTCAAGGCGCCTCGCGCCCACGTTGATCCAGATTCTTTGAGCCAGTTTCTACGTTGAAATGTTTGTAATGAGTATAGCGGTGCTGGTTTTGAAAAAGCGTGTTCTCGTATTTCACCGTCACAATCACTTCATGTGGGAGCCACATCGCGACTGGCGAGTCGCTGAATTGCACCTCGCGATAGGAAATATCCGTCGTCAATCGCTCCAGCCTTACCTCCGCTTGAGGGGCTAGTAGGTCGGTTCTCAAGCGCACGATCTGGTAATTCGCAGGGTCAATCCAGGCGACCCCTTGGACGAGAATGGGTACCGACTGGTCGCCGAATTGAAATCCGCTCAAGGCATGTTTGGGGTCGGGTCGTTGCGCAAACCCCACCAGCAAGAGTTCGCGTTTATTTACCATCTTTTGACCAAGGTATCGGAACGTTGTGCCGGATTGGTATTTCGGCTCGAAATAAATAGAGTCGGAAGCAAAGCCACTCGTGACCAAAAAATCGCCTGAGCTGCTCATCATAACCGGCTTTCCCTTAGAATCAGTCCGATATTCTTTAAATCCTGGCTCCACCTGGTCCGGATCTACCAGAAGCAGGTAATTTGACTTCGTGTTATTGATATCTTCTCGACTGTTAACCCCCATCCGCTTTTGATGAATTTCCTCCACCGACATCGTGCTCATAAAATTGCGGAAGAATGCCTCAACATTTGCGCCCGCCCTGCCCAAAATGAGCGGCAGAGCATCCTGATTGTTGGCGGGTTCAAGGCCCTTTATCTCCTTTGCGATTTCGTGGAAATAGTCGGCTGATCGATCCTCCGTGGATTTCAATCTTAGGTGGGCCGCTTCGGCTTCCTTCTTTTTCTGAACTTGCGCCCATAGGGATTGCGCTCGAACGGGCATATCCTTTATCTTGTGTCCGTCAAAGTAAACGATCATCTCCTGATCCGCTTCTTCGAAGTGCCCGCCCTCCAGCAAGGCTTTGACCAGCATAAGCCTCGCGTCAGGTCCTGCGCCGGCGTTGATTGCCTTGGCCAGGGCGTCGCCGGCAGCCGTCCAATTCCGTAGCATCGTTTGGGCGCGGCCCATTTCTTGAAGAGCGAGTGCGTCTTGGGGAGCGAAACTGAGCGCATCTGCGAAATCAACTGCCGCCTTGGCTGGCTCGTGCTTCCAACTCTCCATGACTCCGAGAATCAGGAGCGGCTCGGCGCGCCCCAGTGTCCGAGCTTCCCGGCTCTCCCTGGCTCCCTCGCCAGCGTCCCGATAGGCGCCATCCCAATCTCCAGCATCGAGCTCCGCGAGCGCCAACATTGCGAGGCATTCTACGCAACGGGTATCACGCTTGGGCACCTTGGCGACTAACGGCAGGGCCGTTTCAGGATGACGGCGGTCGAATAACTCCTGAAGTCCGCGTGCATAGTCATTCTCGCTCGCTGCCGATAGCCCGTCGGATGCACCTAGACTCCTCAGCCTTGGCGCGAGTGCAGAAACCAGATCGTCCTGCCGGAGCAAAGTGGGATCCTCACTCGTGTCCCGAAGGGTTATGAGGATACCGCGCGGCTTGTCGGATGTTTGGTAATCTACAATCGTCTGAGCTTTTAAAAAGCCTTTCTTAGTGACCATCAGACGGATGCTGAATTCCTTGAACACGTCTCCATTTAGAGCGTATTCGGTCTCGAACTCCCCTTGAGAATCGGTTTTTAGGATGCGGGATTCAATCGGGACCAGGGGCACCACCTCTACCGTTGCGTCTGCAATGGGATTACCCTGAAGCGTGACCGCCTTCCCTTCAACAAACCAGCGCCTGACAAAATATTCCGTCTGACCAAGGCCCACTTGAGCCTCTGCTAATGACGCCGTCGGCAGGAGACTCCAAGCGATACATGGGATAAGAAGGCCGATGAGGGCGTTCAAGACGAGCACTCCTTCCATTCAGGATTTCCATATCAATATCCTGAGTAATAGAAGTTTATCCCTACTGCCTGGCTTCTGCCATATCGCAAGAGGAGGGGGCCAGTTCGCCTTCAGGAAATCAGATGTGCGCGTGCGGGATGGAGCCAACTCGCGCCTTGACTCATTTCCAATACGATTTCTCAGCAAGCTTTCTGCTAACACATTAATGGGGCCGCCGGAGGCTTACGAATGTGACTTAAGTTTGGATGGATTCCAATGCCCAAAATCAGGTGTTTCTGGGCAGCCCGAATTACTTATTTTTGTGTCAATCGTATCTTGCGTTTGAGGGCGACTCACCAGAGAGGTTTCTGGGCGGGCCTATGAAATCCATTGTCAGATTCTATCCAGATATCCCTAAAAGCATGGCTCCATGGAGATGGCCTATCGAAAAGCAGAGTGGCACCCTCCCTTTGTAGAATAGCGATCGAACCCTACTGGCCAAAGTTTGGAGAAGATGGATAGCAGCCTCTCAAGCCACTTCTCTCGAATTCCGTTTGCCGTGACCTGGCTTACTCATAACGCAGCGCCACCATGGGGTCTACTTTGGTCGCCCGGCGCGCAGGAAGGTAACTGGCCAGAAGCACGATTGCGGCAATGATCACCGCGACGCCGGCCAGCAATGTTGTCGGGTTTGTTGGCAAATCCGAGAACACGCTTCGTAGCAATCTCGGCAAAGGAGCTGAGGCGGCGAGCCCGCTTGCCAACCCGCAGCCGCCGACCAGCGCCATTTCACGCAGCACCAGAACGAGGACGTCCGTGCGACGTGCTCCGAGCGCGACACGAACGCCAATCTCGTGCGTCCGCTGCGCCACGACATAGCTGATGACACCATATACGCCAACCGCAGCAAGTAGAAGCGCCAGAGCTGCAAACGTTCCCATCAGCTTGCCCATAAGTTTGGGGCCGCCGCCTCCAAGCTTGTCAATCGTCTCGCCCATGCTCTCAAGACCTCCCACGACAACTTCCTCGGATCCGGCCGACCAAATTGCCCGTCCAATCGCCGCAACCGAGGGGGCGCCGCCACCGCCCCACCGGAACACAACGATCGCCTCGCTGAGCGGAATTTGCCGGAGTGGAACATAGACCTGCGGCTCAAAACCCTGTTGCCCAAGCCATTCTTTGACGTTGCCCACAACACCGACGATTTGGCGGCGCCTCGCAAGGCCGGAAGTTGGCGTGAGCACACCCCCGAGGGTCACGAAGGTTCCTTCGCCGAAGGTGATGTACTGACCAACAGGATCCTGCCCAGCGAAATAGCGTCGCGCCAGCTCCTGGTTAATGATCAAAACCGGCGTCGAATTCGCGCTGTCGGAATCAGTGAACGCCCGCCCACGCACAAGGGGTATTTCAAGGGTTCGGAAGTAATCGAGGCTAATGTCATAGTAACTTGCCTGCGGAACTTTATCGTCCTTCAACGGCGGCTCACTGCCAATACTAAATGGAACCGCATTCGCACCGGCAACCGGCATTCCGTTGACAATTGCGACCGAACGGATTCCGGGCAAGACGCCAATTCGTTCGGCGACAAGACGGAAGAAGCTCAACTGCTTCGCCGGGGTTTGGTACTGACGCGCAGGCAGCGATATACCAATGCTCCAGATGCCTTGGGAAGTAAATCCCAAATCGGCTGTAAATTCAGCGACAACACCTCTGATCAGAATGCCGGCGCCCGAGAGCAGAACCACGGCGAAGGCGATCTCCGCTCCGACCATAATCCGTCGTAACCGGCTGCGTGCTGAGCTGCCGCCGGTGCGAAGCCCAGCTTTGAGCGCCGCCTCGGGATCCGTACGCGACGATTGCAGCGCCGGGATCAGGCCACAGACCATGACAGCCAGAATCGAGATGGCCAGGGTGAAGGCAAGGACGTTCGCATCAACTTCCAATGGGATTGCCCCCATGACTTGATTAAAGTTCATCAGGGAATGCAGCAGACGCGTGCCCCACCGGGCCAGTAGCAGTCCGAAGGCGCCGCCCAATATTCCCAGCACCAGGCTCTCCGAGATAAGCTGGCGTATTAACCGTCCCCGGCCCGCCCCGAGGGCGCTGCGAATAGCGAGTTCCTGACGCCGCGCTGCGCCTCTTGCCAGAAGAAGTCCAGCCACGTTGGCGCACGCAATTAAAAGAACCAGGCCCACCGCTGCCATTAGAATCGCGAGCACGCGCCCGGCGTCGACCGATTGCCTGGCGCGGTACTGGGACAGCGTCAAGGTGCTTGAGGTCCACCCCTTGTTGGTGTCAGGGTTTTGTCGGGCGAGGCGGGCCGCGATGGTCTCCATCTCAGCCGAAGCTTGTTCCACGGAGGTCCCGGGCCTCAACCGCGCCAATACGAATAGCGAGCGTGATTTGCGTGAAGCCGGGCCGGTGAGAGGAAACCAGAGCTGCGCGGGCGTGAGCCAAAATTTGAAGCGGGCGGGCATAACACCTACGACCGTGAAACTGACGCCATTAATTCTGATCGCCGAACCGACCACCCGCGGATCCGCGGCAAATCGTTCTTGCCATAGCGCATCGCTCAGTATGACCACGTGGCCGCGGCCCTCTTCATCATCTTCGCCGTGCACAAACGAGCGCCCCAAAGCGGGCCCGACACCGAGCACGTCGAAGTAATTCGCGGTTACGGGAACGCCGGTTACCATTTCGGGAGCGCCCTGTAGGGCGAGATCCATGTCGGCGCCGGGCGCACTGGCCGCCATGGCTTCGAACACATGGTTCTGGGCGCGCCAGTCGGCGAAGTCCGAAGTCGAAACCGGCCCAAGGAGCCAGCCGTCCGCCAAGTCTCCCCCACTGACCACAGCTATATGTTCGGGGTCATGTACCGGTGGAGGCGCGAGAAGCATGCCGCGCGCCAAGCTAAATATCGTGGAGTTGATCCCAATACCGAGTGCGAGCGTCAGAACAGCAACTGCGGTGAAGCCGGGGTTGCGTAATAATTGGCGCAGGCCATAGCGAATATCTTGCCAGAGCGTTTCCAGAGCCGATTCCCAGCCGGCGCTGCGGATTTCTTCTTTCACCGCATCCACACTGCCCATTTCGACCCGCGCCGCGCGCAGAGCGGCTTCGCGGCTCATCCCCTCGCGCATCTTATCTTCGGCCGCGGCATCCAGATAGCCTTTCAGCTCTTCATCCATCTCGCGTTCGATTTGTTTCTTTTGGAATAGGGCCCAGAGACCAGCCCAAAGATTTCGCAGCGGAGACATGACGGACCTCCTACGATGCTTCCATGATCCTGGTGATGGCCGCGATCTGTTTTCCCCACGCGTCGGTTTCGGCTTTCAACTGCTTGCGCCCGCGCTCGGTGAGGCTGTAATACTTAGCGCGCCGATTGTTCTCCGTCGGGCTCCATTCCGGCTTGATCCATCCGCCGCGCTCCAGGCGACGGAAGGCAGGAAACAACGAGCCCGGATTGACGCGAAACGTCCCCTTGCTGATCTGCTCGATGCGAAGCGCGATGCCGTAACCGTGCATGGGTTCCAGCGCCAGAGTTTTCAGGATCAGCATGTCCAACGTACCTTGGACAAAATCGATCGCTTTATCGGCCATGGGTCTCTCCTCTTGTCATTCGAGATGAGGGTACACCCTTCCTCTAGATTGTCAAGTGGAAAGAGTGTCCGGCTGACTACCGTGTGGCGGGTACATTGAAGTATTGGACTTTAACGACTCGCGTATCCACGGACCAAGCCCATGGGACGATGGGACATCTACCTAATTGGATTTGGGAGAGATGCTCGGCTTAATCCCGATCGCAGTCGCAGAAAATCACTAATCGACACTGATAAAATTGATCGTAATGAGTATTGACCGCAATGACCGAATGGAAGGTCATTGCGTTAATCAGTGGCCAGATCGAAGCCGTTTCAGACCCGGCTGCGCAAGCCCGGCCGAGAATCCACGAATGGACTGTCTGGCAAGGCACAGCCGCCGACCAGGGTGAAGCCCTCCAAAGCGCGGAGAGAGCCGACACGAAGGCTGACTTGCAGTGGATGCGTATTCGGTACGAGCTGGATCTTAACAAATGGTAGGATCGCGCTAAGCCAAGTACAATCCCTCACTTTCCGTCGTAAATGAGATATTCACCGGTCCTGCGGACCCATTAAAAGCAATGGAGAATATTCCTGGGCTAGCGATATCGAGGCTCAGCTAACGAAGAAATTGAGCTGCTTGTAATAAAGGCGGGCAAACCCCTGGAGTTCGACTGTGGTTAGAGGCCCTTGACCAAGTTTGCCATCGTGGTATCAAAGCCGGAGGCGAGGGTCTGTAATGTGATGATGCCGACCTCTCTCTTTCCCCTCTCAATGTCCGGAATATGCTCTCGGTTCATGTCCAGATAGGCTGCCGTGTCGGTCTGCGTCCAAACCTTCTTTTTTCGAAGAGATTGGATCCGCTTTCCCAACTTGACCAATAAAGCGTGGTTGCCGGTGGAGATGCGCCCATAGTGGGCATACTATTTAGGCAGTGTGTCTGGTATGCCAGACATTGAGATCTCTTGCTGCCCTGTTGCCAGAGGTAATGCGTGTTCGTCCCCGGCAATAAAAGAAAGACCGTGCGGATACATGCCCGAATCAAAGAAGGCACGTCGTCAGGTTTGACGGCACACCTCTTGCCAAGATCTCGGATGGTGCGCTCGGAAACTTAGTCCTGCCAGCGGGTAGCCTAATCGATGAGGGCGAGCGACATGAGCTTGAAGCAGAATCCTTTCAAGAGGTATTACCTGCGGAAATATCCGTATTCGTTGGCCTAAACCCGGTAAACGTGGCGGAAGAGAACCGAGGTCATCTCATTCCGGCATCAAACTTGAGAATCAGTCCCGACCCATGGACTGTGAAAACACCAGGCGCCGCGTCTCCGGCACCACGGACTCTAATGGGACATGGCTATGACTGCTTTGCTGAATTACGACTATTCGAGCCGTTGATTTTACGACTGAGGGGTGAATAAGAGCCTTCGTTAGAGGACTGCCATTGCATTATTCCTGCGCTTAACATGGAAGCTAAAAGCTTGAATCACGCCTACACTCTGCTTTCAACCAAGTTTGAGACTCACCGGATTTCACCCAGCGGAAACGTCATCACTCACGTGTTCTACCCAGGCAAGATAAGCTGGCACTCTCTGAATGAAGCGAGAAGCATTGTTTTTGATTAACAAGTCAGAGGGGTTTTCGAAAATTACGTAAAGAAGGAGTTGTGACCATTCTTGCTGGTAAAATTTGTGCGATCTGCCCCTGCGGAAGCTCTATTGCTTCTCGTGAAGCCGGTCGCAGAGCCTCAAGCCTCATTCTGTTCCTCCCCTTCGATTGGAAATTGGGGATGTGGATCGCCCTGACACATCCAGACTGAAAGCCAAAGTGGTCACAGGCTCGCGGTGGCAACGCAAGCCATTTCTTACGGGATTGTTGCTCTGGAAATCGCTATCCGACCCTCGTCGCTCCAATCGTCGCGTGACTCCGCCGCGGCGCGGGCAAAGGTCCAGAGTCGGATTCGCTCATAGTCCACTCCAAGCGGCTCCGCCATGCGGCTGATCATTCCTTGGGGATCGGAGAGCAGCCTCACGTCGCAATTGAACAGATGCTGTGTCGCATCGTAGGCAGGATCCCCGACAAACGGCTTCGGGTCAATAACGACCCAGGAATTTCGCTTGAAATTCAGGACGTTGCCTGCGGGTAGATCCGTTTCCTTTCAGCAAACCTGTTTACCGTCGAGCGGTCGCTTCACTCAGGAGCACTTCGAGGATGGTCGCCGTTAACGTTCAACATGCCATCCCACATTCCCAAGATTCATGCTTTTGACGATATTTCCGTACGCATCGATTCCCTCTGCCCAAAAGTCAGTTGCCATGAGATCCGGGAGATCGATCTCCCAAATGTCACCGTCGGGCGAAGTGTTCACTTTCGTCAACGGACCCGCCTTGGCTGGAGGCATAAGCCCCACTCCTGTTCCGGTTGAATACCAAAAGATTTCTACAGATTTCAGATTGCGGCCTTTGACCACGGCTCTCGCACCTGCCTGCTTGCACATGATCCAACCACCTTCGACAACAGACGGATCAATATTCAGTGATATTATTTCTCCGCGGTTGCGTGCCAGTGCTTCAGGGTTGCTTTCTTGGAGGGGCAAGGACTCATCGTTGGCCGTCGCACCGTTGGATCTCGAAAGGTTCTTGTGGACAACTGTGCCGGTCCCTTTCTCAAGATAAATTTCCAGGGGGATTGAGCCGGGATTCAAAACCAAATTGTGATACTCGTAGCGCCAGTACCCAGGTTTCGAGAATACCAGTGTTTCTAGCGCCGTTGGGGGAGTCTTGCCCTTCCGATAGGAGGCCGGGATGTCGAGAGTAAGCAAGCCATCTGTACCACTAGTACTCGTGATGCCACTGCGGAGCGCGGCCACCTTGACACCCGAGATCAATTGTCCCGTGTCCAAGTCCTGAATATAGGCAAGGAAACGCGTGGGGTCATCAGTGGTGCTCCAATAATCTAGATCCTCAGTCTGGTCCTCTTGGTTGTCACTCCGGACCGAAATGGTCGCCTGTGGGGCGTTCTTCAAACGCAGCCATTTGGGACCTGTCCATGTGCGACCTTCACGACCGATACTCACCACATTTAGTTCTCGTCCGTTGAGCGTGACGCGGCACGAGAACTTGTCCGGTAAGCGGTAAGTCAGAATTCGACCGGCGGGACCAGTCACATAATGGGCGGTCCAATTCGCAGTGGCAGTGTTGGTCCGCTCTAGACAGCTATCCCCAGGGCCGGTCTCCACGGATGCGCCGGGAATTCCGAGGCTGGTTCGCCAATCTACCACCCATAGCCAAGTGGGTGGTGGTTCGCTGCCACTGCTCTGAGCGGAAGTGGCAGTGGGCGCCAGAATACTCAGGCCGACCGTCACTCAAATTAGGAAAACCATTCGCCTACGCATATGCCCGGTAAGTGTCGATTCTCGAATTCGCACCCATTCAGTCGTGATGATACGCTGCATGTCTAGACGACCGCAACCGGTGGATATGTAACCCTCTTGAATATCCTTGGCGAGTGGTCACCGAAAATTCCGGCCCACAGGCACGGGCAGGTCTATATCACGCAAAATTACTGAAGACCTGTAGTAATTTGTCATGTGCATCGAGAAGGGCTCTAACTGTCGGTACGTTTACCCTGTGAGATAATACAACCAAGTACCTCATCAGAGGCTTTGTCGAGTCCTAAAGCTTTGTTGATCTCATGAAGACTCCTAGAATCGAGTCCGAAACCATTATCCTGTTTCTCCGTAAAGAGTCCCAAGTGTTTCCCCGGAAGCTCAAGGGCTCTCAGTTTATCAAATAACTCAAAATTTAGGCCGACTGTTCATGGCGCGCGAAGCATCGAATCGTTTCCACTTCTCCGGTTTTCTCATCGATTTACCAGTAACGTCGCTTTCGATGCCAGTCACGAACGGACCTCCCCTTTGCGACTTGGCGCAAAATAGTCATCGTTGTTGTACCCGGGGCGTATCGACAGAACGCCAGTTCGCCATCTAGCGCTCAGTAGCGAAGCCGGCAAGATTTTTGATATCGACACCCGGTCGCATCACGCAGGGCGGATTGATTTACATTCGCATCCGGTGCTAAAGTGAGAATCGCCTCAATGCGGAAGCTTGACCTTCGCAAGCATATTTGGCGTGCAAGGTATTTATGCGGCACCACCGCCCCACTTTTTCGATGGCAAAGACCGTTGCCATCACTTTCTTCTTGAGCTTTTACATATTCACTGTGGATCATGCCACAGCGCAGCAAAAGGTTACGCTTGTGGGGGACGTGCGCTCGGAGTCTGGAGCGATCATCGGTCCCAGCGTGACTCTGCGCCTGGAAACTTTGGATGGAGACTTGGTTGATCAACGAATTGGCGAATCCGACGCCAGATTTCAATTTGATAACCTCTCCGACGTTGTGTATCGACTGCGAGTCACAGCGCCAGGATTCCAGGCTTACGAGAAGGAGGTCGACCTCACCGGGCCTCGATACAATGTGTATATCCAGGTTGTGCTTGTGCCTTTGACAAAGAGCAAAGCCGCAGCCGATCTGCCCACCTTGACCGATGAGGCGGCGCCTAGAAAAGCACGGAAAGAATATGAGAAAGGAAGCCGGGCCCTTAAAGAAAGAAACCTAGACGACGCCCGCGTCCATTTGGTGAAGGCCACCGAAGAATATCCTTGTTACGCCCGCGCCCAAACCGATCTCGCTCTTGCTTTCGTATTGTTGAAAGATGTACCTTCCGCAGAAGCAGCGCTGAGGAAATCGATTGCGTGCAACGCAGATTATCTCGAAGCATATTCAAGGCTCGGGATACTTCTGGAAAGCAGCAAGAGGTTTGCCGAAGGCGAGAATATCCTGGAAGAAGGCCTGCGCCGATCTCCCAATTCCTGGGACCTTCATTTTCAGCTCGCCGCCGTGTATTCGGGGCTGGAGCGGTATGACAAGGCAGAGGAAGAATACTTAAAAGTACGGCAACTGAATCCGGCTCCCCCCGCCGAGCTGCGCGTGAGGCTGGCTGATTTGTACTATAGGATGAAGAACTACGGCAAATCTTATGCCGAGATGCAAGCCTATTTGAGCGAGGAGCCCAATGGCCGTTTTGCCGCCAGGACGAGAGTTGTCATGCAGGAAATGACTTCTTCCGGTAAGGTTCATGCAGCCGATATCCAGCCATCTAGGCCAGCTTCTCAAGATCGTTGACAGCGTGTAAATCGAAGCATCTGGCCCTTTCAATGGCTCCGCATAAGCAAAATTCAAGGCATGGAAGTTGCAATCCAAGAAGTTGCAATCCAAGGTGACGGGGTGTATGGTGGTGATTAAAGCCGCCCGTCGCTCTCGCGAATTGGATTGCGCCAGAGTTGCCTGAAGGAGTTGTCATTATCATGAAGACGCTGATGAAATCATCTTTCCCTGTTGTATTGCTTCTCGCTGGGGTCCGCCTCTTGGCGGCGCAGGGAGTAACTTCGATGGGCCAGGCAGGCTCGATTGCCGGTTCGTCGCGCAGCCAAACTGACCTGATTCAACGGACCTACACAATTACAGGAACGGTGAAAACGTTGCAGGGCGATCCGGTTCGAGGGGTCAGGTTGGTGGTAAGAGCGTCGAATTCAATGGCGGCTGTCCGGGAACTTCGCACCGATCTCCAGGGAGGATTTGGCACCGAACTTAGAGTGAGCCTGGAATCGGTAGAGGGGTTTGAGGTGGATGTGAAGGCGGACAAGCGCGGCTTTTTGCCCGCGCACGAAATCGTTGATTTTGGCAATTCGGGCAAGACGTGGCCCCTAGCCATCACGCTGCGCGACACCGCATCCGATCCTGATCTGCTCTCGCAGGCGGATCTCGTCTACAACCTGTCCCACCGCTTGAGAGAGTTGAGCACCACAGACGGCCTTTCCGAAAATAGCACGAAAGACTATACACGCGGCGTACATGAATTTCTGGACCAGAATGATCCCGATCGGGCTGTGTCGTTCTTCATGAAGGTGGTTCGTCGGGATAATTCTTGTATCGCCTGCCGAACCATGTTGGGATTGGCGGAACTTGACTCGCGGGACTGGGATGGGGCGGAGCGCAACTTCTCCGAGGCGGTCAATGCGATTCGCGCCGACACCACCAAAGGACGCCCCGAACCATTGATCGCATATGGGGTTCTGCAAAGCTGGCGGCATCAGCCCAAACTATCGGCGGGTTACTTCCTGGAGGCGGTCCGGTTTGCACCTAATGACCCGCTGGCCCTTCAGGAGCTTGGCCGTTCGCAGTTGTTGCAACGGAACTGGGATGCCGCAAAACTTCACCTTCAAAAGGCGATTGTTGCAGGAGCAGGTCCCGAAGCGCGGCTGATGGACGTCGAAGCCCTGCTTGGCACTGATGATCCGGCTGGAGCGAACAAGGAAATGGACCTTTATCTGGCCAACCGGGAGCCCGGAAAGATCTCCGCTCGCGCACGCCAGCTCCAGGCGGAGTTGCGGGTCCGGGTCAAGGCCCAGGAGACCGCGCTGGCAAAGACCGACGTCGATCGGCCCATTCAGGATCTCCTTATAGACATGCCGGAACTCAAGGGACTCGAACCATCGGCCGATCAAAGTCAAATGGAATCCATCCTGAGTGCGGTGGGCAAGACGGTTGCGGCTGCATTCCAGAATTACCCCAACACTGTCTCGCTAGAACAGATTCACCAGGAAAAGCTGCAACGCGGGGGCAAGGTCGGCGAAACACAGGATCAAAAATTCCGTTACCTTTGTTTGTCGTCACCTGAATCCTGGGGGCCGGGATTCAGCGAGTATCGCGCGGATTTGTCGGGAGGGCCCAGCGCACAGAAAGGCTTGGGTGAAGGCTTCATGTTGACGACAGGTTTTACCTCGGCGGCGCTGCTGTTTCATCCCATGTATCAAACTGATTCCAGGTTTCGCTATCTCGGCCGCCAAAAGGTAAACGGCCGGGATAGTTTGGTGGTCTCATTCGCGCAGAAGCCTGGCAAAGCTCGCCTGGCCGGGGCATTTAAACTCAATGGCACTCCCTCCATGACGTTCACCCAGGGGCTGGCCTGGATCGACGCCGAGACCTACCAAATCGTTCGCGTCCGAAGCGACTTGTTGATGCCTCTCCCTCAGGTGCACCTGGAGCGGCAAACCACTGAAATAGTTTTTGCTGAAGTCCACTTCAAAAAGATTTCCCAGGATTTCTGGTTGCCGCAACGGGTGACCGTTGCCGTGGATTGGAACGGCAAGCATCTTCTTAATGAACATCAATACTCAGATTTCAAGCTCTTCAATGTAAATGCCTCGGAGAAGGATGATCAGAGGAAAGATTCTGGTCAGCCATCCAAAGACAAAGGCGATTCGAGTCTGCCCTTCTAAAGGGATATATCAGGAAGCGGGATGAGGAAGGATAGGCTGGCGTTCCTGACCCTTAGCCCGCCCGAATAATCTTCGCCGATCACTTGACAAAGAGAGTCGCGTACTCGCGGGATTAGTCATGTTAGATCGCGCCTATCCCCACCCAACAATTGTGGGGAAGGAGGAAATTCCCGGCACGAAAGCAATTCTCCCGGCCGATCCGAGAAGGGAACAAAGGCTAGTAACTCAATTCATCCTTGTAAATCATTTTGCGGCCGTCAAAGGCGACGCGGAGCTCGTCGTTCACAGGTCCGCCCACCCAGAACTCAAATCGCAACTCCTTGTCGCCAGGCTGGAGCAGGGGCTTGCCGTTGACCGTTCGAGGGTAGATAAACCGGGCGCCAATTCCATCCGATCCAGGAGAGATGTATTTCAGAAGGTCGACACGCCCGAGCTGCGGGCTGAAGACATAGGCCTGTTGATTAAGCGTGTCTGTCGTGGCGTTATCGAAAAACCGTCTTAGGTCTCGTTGCGCGCTCTGATCGTTCGTTTTATACGCGACCGCGAGCACTACTTGATCTTTCACGTCCGCATTTAACAGCGGCGTGGTGACGCGGCCATCAAAGCTGGTTTTCTGGTCGGGCGGCATGGAGTCGTATTTATTCAGGATCTGCAGCATACGGACGTAGGCTTCTCGAATCGGCTCGGAAGAAAACACCCGCACCGAAAACGTAAACTCCTGCTCGTTGACGCCCCCGCCTACCCCCACGTTTTTGTGTGTCCACTCCTGGGCCCAAGGCGAGTCATTGAAGAGCTTCGACACAGTCTCCTGGTTCCATTGTTGAAATGGAGCGCCGTCCCACTTGTTCTTGGCGAAAAGGACTCCAACACTGGCAGCAAAGAGGAATACCGCCGTGAGCATTCTATTGGTCCACATGGATTAACCTCCCTTGAGTGGCTAGACAAATCCCATGGTCTCCCACCCCAAGCGCTGGCGGCAGCCCGTCTTCCTAACTCAGGCTCCGCTCATTGCCTTGATGGTGCGAGGGAAAAGAAGGCGTACTCTTCCGCTGCTGCAGCCCCCTGTCTTGCGAAAGCGCGAATCTGATACCGGCCGGGCTCGAATTTTGCAACCGGCAGCGTTCCGACATAACGGATGGCACCGGTCGAATCAGGCGCAGGCAATTGGACTGGCGCTCGCGCGATTACTTTCCCTCCTCGCGATATTTCCAAATCAACTTCGGGCTTTTCCGGGCCTTGGTTCGTCGGGTACACGACAAAGTAAATGGGCACTCCCGTGGAAGCGCCTTGTTGAATTGGCTCGCCGAAGTTGGGGATGATTTCGGCGTTCTGGAGGCGCAATGGGTCTTTGCCAGTATCGCTTGAAGCGGGCAAAGGATCCAGGCGCTGGATAATGGCGAGGCTGCTCAATCTCACACCTTGGGGAAGAGGTGGAACCATCAGAACCGAGCGCCGAACGCTTGTCTTTTGTCCATCCTGGTCGAACACCACGGTATCCAGCGTGTATCTTCCGGCGTGCAACGTAAAGTCCCGAGTGAAAATAACTGTCGCTTTTTTCAGAGCGTCAATTTTCTCCAACGGGCTCTCAAGGGGATAATCCTGACTGAATTTCAATACCGGATTGCCATCGCTTGCATCCACGAGAGCCATCACAGAAAAATGCGCCTCTAAAAGATTCTTCTGCGTGTCGGCCTTAACACTCATATCGGCGAGCGGGATTTTGACCACCAAATGGCACTGCAGGCCATCGGGCGTATATTCGAAATGCAGCGGTTGGGCCGCGAACGCAAGACTCTCTCCCGGGGGAATTGATTTCAGGGCCGCGAGCATAGGCACCTCATACGCAAGGACCGGCAATCCTGCCACTGGAGGGGCCGCCATATATCCATCGCGGGTCTGCAATGTGACGCCAGAGCGCAGCACCTTGACCGTAATATGGTGAAATTTATTATCGTATTCATGCGATGAGGGTCGATAGGCCACGGCGTAGTACCCCCGAATGTCTTCGGCGATTCGCGCCATGGCAGGCGCCATTTCGTTGGTGTTGGCAATCAGAAACCCGCCAGTGCTTCGGGAAAGATCGGCCAACGTATCCTGAACATTGGCCCGCGCCTGAAGTTCGTATTGTTCCTCGCCACCCACTCTGTCGAAAACTCTGGTGTTATCACGGTCGGGCCGGGAGTTAATCCGAACCGCGCTTTCCGCTCCCAGCATGTTCTCGTGCTGCGCGCCACTTACCTCCGCCAGCACAAGGCCGCGCGCGTCCACCGAATAAACACTCACGTTAGATCGGTTTGCTTCGCTGATGGTGGCTTCGAGGAGACCCATGAGTCCGGGAGTCACGTTCAGGCCTTGCGAGAAATAGATAATCGTCTTTCTGCCCGGGAGGCGCCGCTCTTCTTTTACCAGGCTGAGCAAAGCGTAGAGCGACGATCGGCCTTCCTGCTCTCGAGTAAGCACGGTGTCTCGTTGAATCATATCCAAGGTCATTTGAGCCATCTGGGCTTCGGCCATGGCAGGGCCCACAGCTCCAGCACCGGCGCCTCGGCTCGAGCCCGACATTCCCGTTGTAACCGCTCCCGCCGCCGCGCCTGTATCCGCAGCCGCCTTGGTGACAATCTCGAGCTCTTCAACAATGCTCGCCGACTGTGCCGCCATTTGAGAGGAAGTGGCTTTGGTTGCCATGTCCACGGCTTGCTCAAGTTTCTGACGGTTGTTGGTAAACTGTTGCAGTACAAACAAGGCTTTGTCGTTGGTGAAGAGGGCTACGTAAACGTTGGGCCGCAATTCGGATTTCAAGAAGGCTAGTGCGGCTTCACGTGCATGGATTCTACCTTCCTCCCCCAATCGTTCGAAAACCAGGCTCACCAGATTGATTTGCCCAAGCACCAACTCGGATTGGGTTGCAGCAGGTTTACCGGCTAGGGTGGGGTTCTCGACCCTTTGTTGCGCCTCGACAAAGCGGAAGGAATTGATTTGTTGCTTTACGCCATCTTCATAAACTTCAATCTGGTCCTGGGTAAGGTCGCGGATTGGCTTGCCATGTCTGTCGCGGGCCACCATATCCAGCAGAACCTCTTCGCTAAGCGCCTTGATGACGGCAGGATGCTCCGCGGATTGTTGTGTCGCAGAACTTTGGGCACTTGAGGGTGCTCCGTTAGAGACTAAGTTTGGGAAGCTCAGGACGCCCAGGGTTAATAACAAACAAATTTCCGTCACGAGTCTCTTCCTGTTTCGAGCCATTAAAGCCTCCAAATTATAAAATGCACCACGAGCCGTTCAATCCTTCGAATCCTTTCCTTGTGCGTGAACTTTCTGTGCGCTTGCTCAAGCATGGCGCGTCCACCCATTACAATCGAGAACGGCTTTTCTAATCCGGGTAAGACTCCCCGCGCCTGACGATTCTGATCTCATGATCCGCAAACTTGAAGTGCGCACCCGGAAGGGAGTATTTGGGCATGTGGCAATCAACGCAGTTCTTCTTGCCCACAGGACATATTGAAGCCTTGCGCGCTTCTTCCTTTCCGCTGCTGCCCGATACCTTCCCGTTCAGTTGCGTGTGGCAGGCCTCGCACTTGGCATCATAGAATGAAATGTCCCGCCTGACGGTATGATGAGGATCATGGCATGCCTTACAACTGATCCTGGAGTCTTCAGCGTCGAAGCATCGGCTGTTCGCCAATCGATAAGGCTGAAAACGGACGGTCCGCACTCCCGACAAATGCATCAATTGAACCTGTTCCCAGGTGCGGTGACACGAGCCGCAGAATCGTGTAAGGTCACCTGTGTCGAGTGAACCGGGATTAAATATCTGGCTGCCGGCACTATTTCCAGACTGTACGGCCGCGATGTGTTTTCCGCCCGGACCATGGCAGCCTTCGCACGTCACCCCGGGTATCAGCCGATCGAACTGCATATGGTCGCCGCTGACTGCTCCGGTTGAATGACAACCAAAGCAGAGGCGTGACTCCTCTTCGCTGATCACAGATCCCACGGCTTCCTCAATTGAAGTTGGCGGCGCATCCGGAACACCCAGGGTAAGATCAAGGCCCTGAGTATCATTATAGAAGCTTACCCGGCTCTGGAAATACTCCCCTTGGTGTCGAAACACATAAGTCTGGCCTGCGCTGCCCAGTCCAAAGGCCCAGAGAATATTCTCGGAAATTGTATGCTTTCCATCGGTGACACGGTAAATGCTTCGATTCCCTTCGCGAATAATTTGATAAGTGTACCCTTCCTTTCGAACCGACAGTCGAGGATGAGCCTTGAGGATTTCGCATTCCGCCGCAGTTTCCATGGCGCGCGCCATGGAATCCCCGCCCTTTGACTTAGCTGCCTCGGAATGACAAGCCGCGCAAGCTTCCCGCCCCACGTATGCACCGCCGGGGATGGCCTGGGTGGGCGGGCCCTGGGCCGGAGGGAAATCCACTTTGGCGGGTCCGGGGACAGCGGCACGGCAAGACAGACCCGCGCCGTAGAACAAGACCCAGCTCAGAATTAAACCGCCAAATTTGCTCCGGGCGTTGGTCGGCATAAGGGACAATAATCCCGGCCTCGCTTTTCGAACCCACGACGCGCCCTAGCATTCCTTGCGAGCTCGCCGTCCCTGGAAATCATTGAGGCGAATTAGTGCCCGGCTGCTTTGGCGCCTCATGGGGAGCGGTGTCCCCACGATCATTCGACTCCCGGAAAGACTGCGGAGGCAGTTTCTGTTTGGCCTGCTCCACTCGCGCGTTCAATCGTTTGAACTCCTCTTGTTCCTTGGCCGCTTCCTGGGGGCGGTGGGCTCTGCTCAACGCTCGCGCAAGGCTGTATCGCACTTCAGGGCTGGTGGGCGCCAGCCTCTTGGCAATATTCAACTCCTGGATGGATTCGTTCACCTGGCCGACTTCCAGCAGGGAGCGCCCCGCAAGGTAGTGTGCGGCGAAAGACCCCGGGACCAGTTGGGTCGCTTTGCGCGCCATTCCCAAAGCATCTTCATAGCGGCTGGTTCGAATATAGACATAGGCCACTTGCATGTAAGGCATGGAACTATCGGGATTAACCTTGATCTCTTCAAGAAGCTGCTGCTCGGCTTCTTTGTACTGGGACAACTCAGCCAACATCACTCCATAGGAATAGTGAACGAATGGAGTGGAGGGGTAATCGTGAATCATCTTTTCAAACGCCTTCTTGGCCTCGTCGAAGTCCCCCAGTGCTTCCAGTTCGCCAACATCGCCGGCCGCAGAGACCAGAGCATCCTTGGAGGGGTCAATCTGATTGGGCTGGAGCTGAACCCGCAAGAGCGCGAGCCCCATAGCTTGTTTGACATTGGTGGAAAGGACGTTCTGCGTGACCAGCGAAGACAATAGAGAATTGGCTTCCTCGAAATTTCCCAGAAGGAGATCGATCAGCGCCTGATGATAGCGGGTAGCATAGATCAATTCCTTGTTGTCACCCATTCCCTTGGCGCGTCCCATTTGCAGATGAATGTAAGCATTCTCAATGTCGTGTGTCTCGGATTCGCAAAGACCCAGCATCGCCCACCCCGCGCCATAATCCGGCATCATCTCCACCAGATTATGAAACGCGCCCACGCCTTCGGGGAATTGATTCCCATCGTAATAGAGCGTGCCCAGATACCACCAACCCTCGTTCCAAGAAGGGTTAAGTTTCAGGGCTTGCAAGTAAAGATTGATGGCTTGTTGATCTTGGTTTGCTTCGCGAGCTTGAGAGGCTTGGTCGGCAATCTTTTGGAATTCGGGTGGAACTTTCGCCTTAACAGTTCGAGGTGAATTGGGATTGGCCGGGGACGGTGTTGTCTGGGTCCCTGAAGATTGCGCCACAGCCGCGCCGGAAAATACGCCCGCTAGGAACATGGACCATGCAAGGCGATTAAGTAATCTGAACGCACTTGCAGGTCCGGAAATCATCCATGAAAATCGAATTGAATATCGGCTATTCAAGGGGAACCAACATTTTATTCGATTGACGAGCCTCGGCGCCCGCGATTGTTTGGAGATGTTGAAAACTGACCATCTCCCGGGAGGCGTGCTCCCGGTCGCCCAGCTTCGCGTAGATCTGTGAAAGCTCATAATGTGGCTTCGGATTCAATGGATCGAGTTCCGAAGCAATCCTGGACTCGTGGAGGGCACCCTCCAGATTCCCCTGCTTTCGCAATATCTGTCCCAGCCCGAAGTGTGCCTCACTCATCTTGGAATCAACCCGGATGGCCTGCTCAAATGCCTTCGCCGCGCTTTCTGGTTCCTGTTTGAATGTATAGATTCGCCCGATATTCACGAAGATGATGGCATCCTCCGGATCCATTTGCGACAAAGGTTGGAGGATCTCCAAAGCCTCGTCCCACTTGTGATCCGCCCAATAAATTCGCGCCATTTCCCGCAGGATGGGAGGCGAGGCGCCATCCCTCTTGACGATGCTCTGAAAAATCTCCAAAGCTCTTTGCGGCTCACCCATGGTCGAGAGGTTTTCTGCCGCAAGCGTCATGGCCGGGATGGAGTCGGGAAATTCCTCCCCCAATTGCTCAGAAAGCCCGTAGGATAGGCTCTGCAAGATCTCCCCCATGGCAAATGCCTTCCCCGGCGAACTCGCCCGTTTTTCCGTTTTCAGGATAGGCACAATCCTGCCCGCCGCCGGCATCCATCGCCCGGAAAGGAAATCCGAGCGAAAACTTAGATACGCAGCCGAACTTGGAAACAGACTCTTGAATTCGTCCTCCTTCACATGCCGGGTAGAAAGGTAGAACCGCAGGGAAAGCCCGACGCCGCTCAACCCTTCCAATTTCAGGGAATCCTGACCTGCCTGCGATGATATTGCCGCCCATGAGTCTAATCGTTCAGACCACACTTTCAATTGTCCGTCGCTCGGAAACTTAGCCTGTCCCTGAGTCAGCACCCTGCCGGCCACTTCCGGCATGTTCAGCAGGAAGGCGCAAATCAAAAAATCGTTGTATTCGCCGGGCATCACCAACTCGCCTGGACTTACAGAGCCCAATAATGTTTGCGCTTCAGGTTGTTTCGATTCTTTGCAAAGCGCGATGGTCAATCGCAATCGCGCCCAGGCGGAATCCGAGTTTTCTAGGCAGTGACGGAACGAGTTCTCCGCCTCGGCATAGCTGCCACTTTCGAGACTCGCCGACCCGGCTGCAAACTGAAGGTCAGGGCGGTTGGGAGAGATCTTTAGTGCGTTTTGATACCGTTCCTGAGCCAGATCAAATACACCCTGAGCCGCGTTGCGTTGGCCATCCAGAAATAGGGAATAGAACTCGCTCTCTGGCCCTGGCGATGCGACTCGTTCATAGAATTTCGTGGTCAATTCCAGGGCAACCTTGCCTGCGAAGTAATACGATTCCGGATTAGAGCTGGCAATGGCCTGCGCGCGTACAGCCGCCTCAAGTGCAACCTCAAGATCGCCGAGGTCGCGGCTTACTTGTGCTTTGAGCAGCCAGGCATTGGCGTCCTTGGGATTCAGGCTGAGGGCTCGTTGAAGGCTGTCCAGCGCCCGTCGGTCCTGATGGAGCGCGGAAAGGCAGTAGGCGGAAAAAAACCAGGGATTGAACAATTTCGAGTTCAGCCGTTCGGCGTGCTCGAGAGCCGGGAGAGCCTGCCTGCATTCTCCCGCCATCGCATGGAATACACCCAGATTGCTCCACACTTCGGCTGAATCCGGTTGCTCGCGCGATAAGGCCTCATACTTGCTGATTGAATCTCTTATTTGTTGGGCATCCAGGGGCGCCGTCGAGGAGGTGGAACTGGCTTCCTGAAGGCTGGGTCCGGCCTGGCAGGTCAAGGCTGCCCACAAGAGTAGTAGCCCTATCCATCCCAGCCGGTTTGCGTGCCAATTCTTCATAGCTTTGGGGGAGAACTCGGATTCGTCTTGCCTTGGGAAGCTTCTTCTCTTGCCTTGCCCTCGATATCCGTCTGGGCCTGCTCGGCGACTTTCATGGCGTCTACCAGTGCTTTCTCACGTTTGCCGTCCTCAGTTTGATGCAAGTGGAAATAAACCTCAGCCAGCAGGACGTGAGCATCAATGTAGGATGGAACTTCCTGAATAATGTTGGTCAAAAGTGATTCCGCTTTGGGATAATCATTGGCCTGCATGGCAAACACAGCATACTCGTAGGCGACGGAAGGCTCGCCAGGACGCAAGCTTTCCGCCTTGGCCAGGTACTTGCGAGCTTCATCCATATCGTTGCTCAAACGCTTGAGGTGCCCCAGATAGTAATTGGCTTCGAAGTCGTTGGAATTCTTCTCCAGCGCCTTTTCGAATTCCGCAATCGCCATGCTGGTTTCCCCCAACCCCGCGCGGGCCGTACCGATTTGCGAATATAAACCCTCGGTATCGGGCGCCATCTTTTCCGCCTCTTCGAATTCCTTGAGGGCCTGCGCGTAAGCTTTTACACCGAGAAAAGCCTCGCCCAGAACCACATGAGCGGTGGCGGAATTGTTTTTCTCAATGGAAGAATAAATAAGCGGAATGGCATCTTTGAATGCGCCCAAACGCAGGAGGCATGAGCCCAAAAGGAACGAAGCTGAGTTTTCGTTGGGCAACGCTTTGAGAACTTGCTCGGACTCAAAAGCCGCCAACTCAAAATTTTTGATTTGGAAATGGCAAACGGCGAGGAGTTCCAGCGCTTTCATGTTGTTTGGATCGCTCATCAAAGTCCGGGCAAATTCCTTGGCCGCCTCCTGCGGATGATTGGTTTTTAAATACGCCAAACCTAAATTGAACCTGACCTGCGGACTGCCGGGATCCAGGGCGAGAGCTTGCCCGTAGTAGCGGATGGCCTGATCAAATTGGTTCAAGCCCGCATAGGCCATCCCTAAATTGGAAAGGGTTTTGAAACCAGGTTGACCCAAGGGCAGACATTTCAAGTATTGCTCTACGGCCAACTGCGGTTGGCCCTGGGCCAGGGCCTGATCTCCGATGACGCACGCTGGGGGCGTCGTAGCTTGCTCGGCCACCCGAAGCCCGCCAGCACACAACAGCAGCGCTATGGTGAGCTGAAGTGCATTCATGGCTTGCTCTATTTTAGCACGAGTTGATTTGCAACGCGGACTTCTCAACGGATTGGTAGTGTCCTAATTCCCCTGGGAGCGCGGGCGTCTCGCCCGCAATCTAATGGAGAGAAAAGAGCGGGCGAGACGCCCGCGCTCCCGGTGATTCAAACCCGGACACTACCAACGGATTGCCTCGGTTGAGCAGGTGATGAACCATGATTTCCCATCAGACCGGGGCAAGCACTTCTTCTATACCTCAGCAGCATCCTGATTGACTATGAGTTCAATCGGCCAACGAAGTTACCCGCCGTTTATTTCTGGCAGGAGGGCATTTTCATCGAGCCGTTCAGTTCCCACACACACACCACCAGGTCCGGCATGAGTTATCGGGATTCTGAAAACACCACTGTTCCAGGATGGAATTCGGCCCAGGCAAACCAAAATGAGGGTTCTACGATAAGAGGTTTAAGCTCTTCGCCCTTGTGCTTTCCGCTCTCACACTTGCCGTCAAAATTCCATTGGGAAGCGGTTTCTGTATCGGTCATTCGCGTCTCTCCTGCCGCCTTGAATTCCAGAACCTTTTGGTCCACCTGCCTCGAAAATGCTCTAACGGTGTCCGTAGAGGCTGTATAGACCAACACGACCGGAATCGAACCAATACGATCGTTAATAAGGCCCTCATCCTTTATGACGTCGATGGGATAGGCGCTCGTCGCGTCCGCCTCGATTCCGAGAACCATGGTGTGAGGAGGCAGGCGTGAGTCTTGCCGGAGAGCAAGGGGAGCAGGCTGCATTTCCCAGAAGGGTTCGCTGATTCTCTGGTCCATTGCGCCGTAAGCCGCCAAATCGTGCGGGTCGGCAGCCATTGCAAGTGTATTGGGATGGTCCTTGCGCCATTGACCCCAGGAGGTAATCTGGAAGGCGACCCGCGGCAATCGCTTTCCGTGCAGCGGCCCCTCGAACGCCTCACCCGTAGCCTGTTGCCAGAGGCTCCCGGTTTGTCCGTCCTGCAGGACCAGGTTCCCTCCGCGCAACCCTTGCACCGTAAATGTCAACGCCTTTCCATCCACCTCGGGCCTGAATACAAGTCCGGTATTACATAGGCTGCACCAGGTCACTAGAATTTGTGTCCCACCGATTCGATCTAGAATCCTGTGGTTCCAAATAACCATGGGCAGCCAATAGGCCCTGGCATCGCCCTTAAGAGCGACGCCGACGACCATGTCGGAGTCTTTGAGAAAGGCCGCGCCGACGGCAGGGACTGAAACCGGGTCGCTAACGATGCGCTGGTCCGCAGGGGTTCTAGCTCGCAGAGCCTCGTCATTTTGGGCACAAAGCGCATTTCTGTTGCCCAGCGAGAAGAGGAGGGCCGAAGCGAGAGCAATCAGGTGCGCCTTGCGCAGGGCCAACCCAAGGGCTTTTTTCGCCATCCGATACACCGATGCCACCGCCTGCCTATCCGTGCAAAATTGAACTGAAGCCTGAGTCAGGATTGACATGAGTTTTCAATTTTAACTCCGAGCTCCCCGAGAATCATGCCTCAACTTCTCATCCGATTCAACCGCGCTTATTCGGCTACGCTCGGGCGGAACCTTGGCTTGCTTGGCCGAATGGGTGAGGATTTTAATTGAGAAGGGCGTTTGCAGAACAGCAAGAATTTGAAGGGAAAAACAAACCCTGCCGGCAAAAAAAAGGGGCGGAACTAATCCGCCCCTGGTGTTGAAAAAACGTTGATGGATGTTCTCAGAAGTAAAGTTTCAGAGCCATTTCCACTTCGCGGTGGCCGTGCTTGTTGGAAATAACTCCGAACTGATCCGCGTTAGCGATCCCTGGAATACCCGCACTGGGCAGCCCTACAGTGCCCTGCGAGAAGTGAGTGGCATTATAGGGTAGGACCCAGTTGAATATGGGGGTGGTGCCAAAGTCGGCTCCACCAGTCCCCAGGTTCGCGTGGTTGAAGGTATCGAAGGTGGCGAATCGGAATTCGAGGCGCCGAGATTCACCCAGTTTGAAATTTTTGAACATCGTCATGTCAGTAGACCACGACCCGGGACCCCTGAAGGTCGGTGTCTCATAAGTTCCGTTTTGCCCAATCCCAGGGAGTGTGACGGAACTTGGGCTGAACCAATGGTCGCCAACGTTGTTAAATCCTCCCCCCACCCAATTGATGACGGGATGCACGACCCCGTTGTTGCCGCCGCCGTAGTCAGCGGTTCCGTACCAACCGGTAGGTGAGCCACTAAATCTGCTGTTCCCATTGTCGAAAGCTCCGTTGGCACAGAGATTCTTGTCTGTCTTGCCCGTGGCAGGATTGGGGGCTGTCATGCAGTTGATGGTTGGGCTGCCAATGAATACGGGAGCGCCGCTGGTGATGTGCGTGATTCCCGAGTATTGCCAACCGTCCAGGACGCCGGTAGCAATCTTATTACCGGCGAAGTGCCGGGCTCCCATATTCGGCAATTGATAGATGTAGGAGAGGTTTAGGATGCTAGCGTGGTCCCAAGGCAGTAGTGTTTTACTGTGCTGGGAGCTAAAGGGATCAATTACCCCTTGGAAGCTGCTCGTATAACCCATGGTCTTGGACCAAGTGTAGGATCCCAGCAGGGTCAAGCCGTGCGAGACATTGCGCCGCAGGGTAACCTGCAGAGAGTTGTAGTTGGCGGTGTCACTATGGGTTGACCAATCGATGGTGCCAAAAGGTTTGTAGGGACCATAGTCGGATCTGTTCGTATCACCATTCGCGCAGCAATCCGTAGTTCCTGGAATCCACATTCCGCCGATAGGAATGGCATTAATATTCACTTGGCGGTACAAATGACGGCTCACGTTGGCGACATAAGCCGCGTCAACCACCGTTTTGAGCCCGATATTCTGGGCGATGCCGAAGTTCCACTCGTAAGTTTGCGGCTGATTGGGATCTTTTGGATCCTCCGCCTGCACAGCGATATTGCCCACCGAGCTAAACGGGTTAGCCGATTCGATCTGCTGTAACGTCAGGAAAGGACCAGGCGCGCTGACGGCTGCAGTAAACGAAAATGGATCAGCGTTGGCCATGTAGAAGGAGGTGTTACCCTGGTCGCGACTAATGTAGGTCCCTAATCCTCCGCGGAGCACCGTTCGCCCCGTGCCAAACATGTCCCACGCGAATCCAAGGCGGGGTTGAGGAATGAATTTTGGATTGGGGAAAACGCTATGGGTTACTCCGCCGCTCTTTCCGGTCACAATGCCGTCGATAAAGCTGGTATTGTTGGCAGGAACGTAAGCTGAGGGCAGGAATGTGGTGGAAAGCCCTCGCACTTCATTCCAAGGTTGCATCCAGGAAAGTCGCAGCCCGTAATTCACTGTGAGGCGACGGCTTACCTTCCAGGAATCCTGAGCATACCCCTCGACGTTCCAGAATCGCCACAATCCGTCGTTATTCGGTATGCCTTGGTCGAAGCTCGCGAAGTTGTTGGCCAAGATGTCGCCAAAAGAATTGCCAGTGGTCATTCCGCCCCAATTTTCGGCGGTAATCAGCAATCCTTCTGTAACCGGCCCGCCATTTTGGTCGTTTCGAGTGCGCTCAAAATTGCCGCCAAACTTGAGGGTGTGAGCGCCGTGGACTTTGGTGACGTTGTCAATCCCCTCAAAGATGGTCTTGTCGGCGAAAATCCCCGAGCCCACGTCACCTTCACCCCAGCGCCCGGTGCCGGGATTGCCTCCGTTGTAAAAATTCCATTGATCCGTGATTTGAGGCATTTCATCGCCGCCATAGGTCATTCCGTTCGCGAAGGCAGGAACCTGCGAGTTCTTGAAATTCATTCCTGAAAACTTGAAGCCGGTTGCGGCCTTACTTATTCCCACTGCGTTTGGATTCTTGAAATGGTTGGGTAGAGTGAGCTGCGAAACGTTGAATTGAAACTCATTGGTGAGAGTTGGATTGATGACCTTCACCAACTCCAGGCCGATTGATTCGCCTAGATCGTTGCCGACGGTCGGACTGGGTTCGGGGACGTTTGACGTCCAGCCGCTGTTGATCCCGGACCAGAGTCCCCATGGATAATACTGCTTGTCAGCGTTTCTCGCCAAGCGAACGTACATGCGAGTGCTGTCATTCAGGTTGTAATCAACTTTGAAGTTCTCTTCGCTCCGATTCAGGGCAATCAGAGGTTCGCCGATAAAATTGTATTTCCCCGTCGGGTCGACATAATTGGGGAGTGGATACTGGCTCAGAAGCAGCGCGGAGTTTGCATTGATCTCACCGGCAGGAAGGATGTTGGAGGCAATGGGGGTCCCCCACGTGGTCGGGTCCTCAAGTTGTACCGGCATATTGAGGCATCGGCTTTTTCCCGCGCAGATGCCACCTGGCTGGGCGTCCCGCAGCAACTCGCTGAAATCACCCTGGCGCATGGCGGCTGATGGCACCACCGCTCCCTGGCTGCCAAAATCGGGCAACTGCCTCTGCCACTCAATCGCCCCGAAGAAAAACATCTTGTCGTGGTTCTTGTTGAAGTCCGTTCCGGGAATTAGCACTGGGCCGCCAACATTAAAGCCCGGATAATTGAACTTGCTGCCCGGCTTTTTCACTCCCAAAATATTGTTTGACCAGTCGTTTGCGTTGAGGACGGCTTGGCGGGCGTAGAAGTAACCCTCACCGTGGAAATCTTTTCCGCCCGACTTGGTGACGCCCTCAATAATCATGGCGGCGCGTCCTTGGTCAGCTTCAAAGCTGGACAATTTCACCGAGAATTCCTGGATCATATCCATGTTGGGCTCGATGATCATGCCACCGTTGTTGCCCGGGTCGATCATGTTGGCATTATCGAGTCGAATGGAATTCTGATCATTCCTGAGGCCGTTGACGTTGAAAGACTGAACACCCTGCCCCATATTGGATCCTTGGGAGGGATCGAAGCCCGAATTCACGACCCCGGGGAGGAGGGTCAGCAACTCCATGGCATTCCTGCCCTCGGTCGCGAGGTTTTCAATCTGGCTGGCGCCAATGACAGGAATTTCGGACCCGCTATCGGTGGTGACCACGGCAACCGGAGCGGCCTGGACTTCCACCGTTTGCACTTCCTTGCCGATTTGCAGGGTCACAGGCACGCTAAGGCGATCACTTGGGTGAACCACTAATCCTGATTGTGCCGAGGGTTGGAAACCCGGGGCATTCACGCGAATCGTATAGGTGGCGGGTGGCAAAATGTCGATGCTGTAATACCCGGATGCATCGGTTTGTCCCTTGTAATCTGTGCCGCTCGCCTCATTCCGCAAGACCACCGATGCGCCGGGAATTACGGCGCCACTGGGGTCATGCACAATGCCGTCTACCCTGCCCGAGTTCTGAGCCAGGGCCGCCGTGGAAAGTCCCAGCATGAAAAGCAGCGGAAGCAAGAGCCCGCAACTCCACGTGGCAATGCGATCCATTACGATCAGGCCACAGGACAGACGAGAGCTTTTTGGGGATACTTCAACTTTCCCAGACAACGTTGTCTGCATAGGATCCCTCCGGGAGCGCTTCATTATTAGCCATCCCTATTCCCAACACCCGATTTACGCAATTGAAGACTAAAGGAAAAGGCAAGTGCTGCTTTTTGGCGTCCCAGCGTAATATATCGATCCAGCCGGGAAACGCCTGTTCTTTCTGCTTGATTTTATTTAAGTAAACCCGACGCACTTTTTAACTACCGCATGCAAGCCAAAAACCAATTACTCTGCGCCAATTAACACATTAGCGTCAACTTGACGGATAGTTCCATGGCGTCTCCGGTATGTCCAGACCCAGTTTGCGTAATCGGATTGTCATTTTGCGACATTCTCGCCAACCTCAATTCAAAGGGTGAGGCTTGAATTCATGCGAGAGTAAGAGTACAAAGGTGTGAACAGGCTCATGCGGCTCGTGGCGAATGCTTGGTCAATTGACAGATCGAAGGATGTCATAAGCTTGGAGTCACCAATTTATGGCCCATTCGACAAACGCGCGAGGCACTGATACCAAACTAAAGGAATCATCATCGTCTGCGGAGAAGCGGCCCGCCCTGCCACGCATTCCCCAGGTGGCTCTTTTGCTAGAGACCTCCACTGAGTATGGCCGGGGGCTCTTGCGTGGAATTTTACGCTACGCCAAATTATACGGCCCATGGTCCCTGAGTTTTGCGCCGGGGCACCTGGATCAGGTTCTGCCCGCGGCAGGGGCGTGGAGTGGGGCGGGAATCATCGCGCGAATTCATTCCTCCAAGATGGAAAAACGTCTTCGTTCCATGCGCCTCCCCATGGTGGCCTCGCTTCTGACTGAGGCGCCTCCTGCTTCGCCCACGAGCCGTTATGGAGAGATCCGGACGGACTCGATTGCGATTGCCCGCATGGGGGCAACCCACTTGATTGAGTCGGGAGTGCGACATTTTGCCTACTGTGGTTTTACCAATTTCCACTGGTCCGTGGTTCGTGAAAAGGCCTTCCAGGAATCCTTGAGAGAAGCGGGGTTTGCTTGCGCGACGCACAGGATTCCCTCCACAAATTGGACCAAGAGGCCAAACTGGATCGAGCGATGGCAGCATGAGCAACCCGCGCTGGCCCATTGGCTCAAGTCACTTCCCAAGCCGGTGGGCATAATGGCCTGCAATGACATATGCGCCGCGGAAGTTCTTCAAGTCTGCACGATGACAGGCATCCGCGTCCCGGACGAAGTGGCGGTGGTCGGCGTGGATAACGATGAACTGGTGTGCGAACTCTCCGACCCGCCCCTATCAAGCATAGCCCTGGACGTTGAGAAAGCGGGCTTCGAGGCTGCGCACCTGCTTGACGGTCTGATGAGCGGTCAATTGAAAACGGGTCAGGTGGTCCTGGTACAACCGACTTATGTCGCCATTCGCCGCTCAAGTGACATCATCGCCCAGGAAGATCCCCTGGTAGCCCGCGCTCTGCGCTTTGTGCGTGACCAGTCGCGCCACGCGTTGAGCGTCATCGATGTCGCCGAAGAGGTCGGTGTTTCGCGCCGTACCTTGGAGCGAAGGTTTCTTCAGGCTCTGGGCCATACCGTATTAGACGAAATTATGCATTCCCATCTCCTGCGCGCCAAGCAATTGCTTCTGGAGACCGATTTTCCCTGTCATCAGATTGCGACTCAAGCCGGGTTTGGCAGTTTAAAGACCTTTCACCGGTGCTTCAGCCGCATGGAGCGAACAACTCCTCAGAACTTCAGGCAACGATCGACGGCGGCACTGTTCCCTTCGGGCGAGACCTCAGCTTCAATGTTGAAGACGTCTTCGAATTCGAACGGCAACCCGCAAACGCTTCGCTCTCCCAGCGCGCTCCCTCGAATTCCTGCTTAGGCCTGGCCGAGGTTCCATAAGCGGAGCCCTCATCCGTCCCCACCACTTTGAGGCGGCCCCACACTTTCGGGACCGCCGCCTCACCATGCTGAATCACTTCGGGCTGGGCGGGCCGAGTGACGACTTCTTTTATGCCATGGTACACTTGCAAATTGCCGGCTGCGTGGCGCGCACTTTGAACCAACATTTGAATAACAATCGGCAATCGATCGGCGGTTGATGAAATCTGAAGTTACTTGCCATTCGGACGAGGTGAATTGTCCAAGGATCAAAGACACGGGTTGAGCGAGCTCTCGAGGCGCAAGTTCATTGAACAGCTTGGTCTTGGCGGCGCGTTGCTCACGGGGACGTCATGGTCTCTGCAAATTCGAGCTGGCGCATTCCAGTCGGGCGCCAAGCCCGAGCCTTCACAAGCCTTCGTGCAGGTGCCTGCATCGGCCAGCGGCATTACCTGGGTGCACAAGAACGCCCGATCACCTGAAATGTATTTACCGGAAACCACTGGGGCAGGATGCGCATTTCTTGACTACGACAACGATGGGTGGATGGACATCTACCTGGTCAACAGCGGCAAGTGCGATTTCTACGATCCTCACCCACCACTTCGCAACGCGCTCTACCATAACAACCGCAACGGTACCTTCACCGACGTCACGGAAAAAGCGGGGGTGGCGGCAGGCGGGTACGGTATGGGCGCCGCCGTCGGCGATTACGATGGCGATGGATTCCCCGATCTCTATGTGACGCAATATGGGCGCAGCATCCTTTATCACAACAACGGTAACGGCACCTTCACCGACGTCACTGAGAAATCGGGACTGGCCGCGCCCGGATGGTCTTCGAGCGCGGTTTGGTTTGACTATGACAATGACGGCCGGTTGGACCTCTTTGTGTGCCGCTTTGTTGACTTTGACAAATCCAAAAACAAATTTTGTGGCAATAGCCAGACGGGCGACCGCTATTATTGCATCCCGCGTGTCTATGACCCCACGCCCAGCTGGTTGTTTCATAACAACGGTGACGGCACGTTTACCGAGGTCAGCCATCTCTCGGATATCGGCAAATCCATGGGCAAGGCCTGGGGCGTGGTGGCGGTAGACATCAACAACGACGGCTTGATGGATTTGTTCGTGGCCAACGTGTTCGTGGCCAACTTCCTTTTTGCCAACCGCGGTCAGGGAAAATTTGAGGAGATCGCGCTTCAGGCGGGCGTAGGCTACAGCTCAGATGGCCGGGCCCGCTCCGGAATGGGAGTGGATGCCGCCGATTTCGACCAGGACGGATGGGTGGACCTGTTTGTCACCAATGTGGATCAGGAAATGTACGCGCTCTACCACAACAATGGCGACGAAACATTTGACGACGTGTCCGTCCCCACCGGCATTGGCATGGTCACGCGCCTGATGAGTGGGTGGGGATTGAAATTCTTCGATTACGATAATGACGGCAATCTTGACTTGTTTGTGGCCAACGGTCATCCCGATGATAAAATCGAGGAGCGCTTTAGCGACGTGAAATATAAGGAACCCTTGCTTCTCTTTCACAATAATGGCAAGACCTTTGAAAACGCTGGAGCCGGCAATGCATTCTCCGAGCGCCGGGCGGCCCGAGGCATGGCGATTGGCGATTTCAATAATGATGGGGCGGTGGACGTCCTAGTAGCGGTCAACAATGATGCGCCCGTCCTCTTATTAAATCAGGCGGCCAGACAGAATCATTGGCTGGGCTTAAAGCTGGTGGGCAAAAAGTCCAACCCCGACGGCGTAGGCGCCCTCATCAGTTGGCAAGCCGATGATCTGAAACGGCATGTTTATAAGGCGGGTGGTGGAAGCTTCCTCGCTTCCCATGATCCACGAGTCGTACTCGGAATCGGCCCGCGCGCCAAATTCGATTGGATCGAAGTAAAGTGGCCTCCTCCCAGCGGCAAAGTGGAGCGATTTACCAATCTGCCCCTCGACCGGTACATCACCCTAACCGAAGGTGAAGGGATCAAAACTTAAGTTCGCTGAAAATGAGCAGAACGTGATGTTAACTGACGGCGATTCTTGCGGAGCGGCCAGGAGGCCAAGGGTTCGTGAAAGGCTCAATTACAATAATGACTCACCTAACAAATCCCGCGGTCCCATTCCACGAAACTTCTACGAATCCAGACGCGCCCAACTTACACACAGATAGTCCGGCTTGACACGGTTTCGGGCGGTGGTCTAGCATCACGAAGTTGGCCTCCTTGGTCCGAATTGACAACACTCCCTGGCATTCATTCGAAAGGAGTCGCCCATGAAAGCTCTTAACCGCTACCTGCCAATTTCAGCAAGACAGGCAAACAAGGCGGAAGGCGGCAAGGTCTTTTCATTTCGCATTTTGCCAATGTAGGTTCTTGTCGTGAGTAGAACCAAGAGCCGTTAGGCATTCAAAAGTTAAACTTCAAGGCGAGCTGTGCGGCGAATGCCGGCCGGGCCTGGAGAATCTTCCCAAAAAATGGATCGGGAATAACCGTGGTGGGGGCGGTCGAAAAATTCGCGAGATTGTAATACAGTTCGCCGGCCTTGCTGTAAGGCTGGCGGAAATTCTCTGTGTTTGTGGCATTGAAGAGTTCGATGCGGAACTGCATGCTCTTTCTCTCACCCGCCCCGAGAAATGTGTTCTTCATAATTGAAAAGTCAAGGTTGCGCAGTCCAGGCCCGGTGAAAGTATTGCGGCCGAGGTTTCCAGGCTTCAAGAGGAAGTTGGGGGCGGGATTGAAAATGCTCAAAGGGTCAGTGATGGCCAGCCCCCCGTTAATGGCCGCATTGGGATCGCTATTGTTGCTGTGAGACCCTCCAATGATGTTGGGTCGAAACGGTGTTCCATAATAGTCGGTGAAGACTGAAAACGGCTGTCCGCTTTGAGCGGTTGCGATCGCCGCCAGTTGCCACCCATTGCCCAAACGGCGGGCACGATCCCACCGGGGAACATCGTAAATAAGGCTCGTAACCCAGCGATGAGTAATATCAAAGTCCGAGCGGCCGCGTTCTCCCCGAAGATTTGTCGAATCCTGAGGAAGGTGGAGGGCGGTGGTAATAACCGGAAGAGTGGGCCGCAAACTCTCGGTGGGACTTGCGTTGCTGGCCGCGGCAAAGTCCGCCGGTGAAATTAAGGGGAGGCCGAGGCTGGGGCCGGAGACAGCAATAAAGAGGTTGGAGTTGGAGGGTGAAAGCAAATATATCGAGGGGAGCATGGAGGACGCATCGTCAATCGATTTGGCGAACTGATAGTGCGTCTGAAGCTGCAAGCCGTGGAAACTTCGCGTCTCCAAGCGCGCGAGGAGGGAATGGAAGTTAGAGTTGGCGGAATTTTCCTGATTGATGATCTTGGTGAAATCGAAAGGGCTGCTGCCAAAGCTGCTAAAGAAACAGGAAAAGGGACTGGCGACGAATACACTATTGGTGCAAGGGCTCATGTCGCGAAGGCGCGGCAGCTTGTGCCCGGCCGAGCCGACGTAGGCAATTTCAGCGACAGCCTTGTCGCCGAGCTGGTGCTGAACTCCAAAGTTAAACTGGTGGACATAAGGTGTGCGAGTGTTCGGGTCGCGGGCGGTGATGGAATATGGGAAAGTAAACCAACCGCAGGTGGAGGTGAAATTCCCGAAAGCCTGCTCCAAGCCGCAAAAGCTGTTAATCCCGACGTCGAGAAAGGTAAATGTTTGCGAAACGAAGGGCGGATTGAGCAACATGTTCACCGAAGGTTCCATGGACTGTTGGTCGAACATCAATGCATAACCGCCGCGGACCACGGTCCTGCCGTCGTTCCATGGATCCCAGGCAAATCCCAATCGGGGACCGTAATTATTCCAATCGGTATTAAAGCCCGCCCGTGGCGCGGGTGCGGGAGCTGTTCCGATTGGGTTATCGCCAAGGAATGGATCGTAGATGGTGGTCGACCCCGCCCTCATCAATCCACCCAAAGCCGGGTAATAGTTAACCAAACGGTTCCTCAGCTCGGTGGGGGCGGTGTTGGCCTCATATCGCAACCCCAAATCAAAGGAAAAGTTCGGCCGAAGACGCCAGTGGTCCTGCACGAACCAATCGTAAGACCTGGAGCGGAAATCCCGGTCAAAACCGCCCGCAAATAAAGGATCGACGCCGGCAATCGACGCCAGGTCAGGGACTCCGGTTGCTGCCGCAAAACTGCCGGTGTTAAAGCTTAGGATGCCGCGGCCAAAAGCTTGATTATTCACATCCAGACGGACGTATCGGAACTCCCCGCCGAATTTCAGATTGTGCTGGCCATGAGTAAAGCTGAGGCTATCCGCAGCGGACCAGACATTATCCTCACGCGCGCTCGGCGAGGCCAAGTCAGCACCCAATCCGGCGTATGGAGGAAAAGGAACGCCTTGAAATTGCGAGCCCCGGCCGAAAAATATTGTGGGCAGACCGCGGTTATGAAAGTTCACATTGGCCAGGCCGAGCGAAGTGGGATCGACACTTCGATCCAGCGCGAGTGAATCAAGGCGAAACCGATTCCAGCCCAAACGAAGTTCGTTCGACAAGTGGGGCGTGAGCTGTACCACCTGGTTGAAGCTGAAATTCTGGTTACGCCCCGAAAGTTCCGTGCCGTTACCGGGATAGCTGGGTGAGGCGGGGACAGTGCCTCCTTGAATTTCGTCAATTTGTTGGGCGTTATATTTAAAACTTATGCTGGCGCGCTCACTCTCCCGCCAGTCTATTCGTCCCAGGTAATTGTCCGACGCTGTGCTATTCGCGGATTCGCCGTTGAAAAAGGCGGGGCCAAAATTTCTGTCTACAAAGGGAAGTCCGGTCACCGGGTCGTTGATGGAAGTCGGCACATTGGGGGCCGGATACAGATTCAAAAGCGCCAGTGCCGCGGGGTCGCATTTTCCGGGCGTGATACCCAAAAACACAGGGCAAGTGGTTGACGATCGCACCGCATTGCTGGGAACACGTTCAAACAGCGGCCGCGGATTGGACACACGGAAACTTTCCCAGTTGAAAAATCCGAAAAGCTTGTCCTTCCTCAACGGTCCGCCCACGTTGGCGCCAAACTGATTCTGGACCAGCAAGGGATCGCGGCGATTGTAAAGAGCGGCCAGCGTGGGATCGCTCAGGGGGTTGCCGAAATTCAACTGTTGGCTCGAACGGACATACTCGTCAAACGTGCCGCCGTTGTAGACAGAAAGGAATTGATTGGCGCTCAACCCCGAGTTGCGGTTGAATTCAAAAAGACCACCGTGAATATTGTTCAGGCCGCGGCGGCTGATGGAATTAATCTGGGCGCCGGCGCTTCGGCCGAATTCCGCCGTTGAAGTGCTGGCCTGGACGCGGAATTCCTGCATCGCCTCCACGATCTGGAATGGCAACGACTGGTTGATGGTGTAATCGTTATTGTCCGTCCCATCGAGCAGAAAATTATTCATGTTGGCGCGTACGCCATTCACCACCAGGGACGCTCCTTCCAGCGCCGAGCCCTGCTCCACCGGATAGGTGCCGGGCGCCAACAATGCCAAATCGAGAAAGTCGCGGTCCGCCAGCGGCAACGCGCGCATCGACCGGCTATCGATCACGCCACCCAAGGTTGTGCTCACATCAGGCGTGATGGTTGGTAATTCGACCGTCGCAGAGGCCGTCACTGTCTTCCCCGGGCGCGGCTGGGGGGGAGGTTGCTGCGGTGTCGAACTAGCCGTTGCCGGAGGAGAGACAGGAGGTGTCGAGGGCACAGTCTTTTCGGGTGGCGGTTCCAGGTGGAGGTCTGAGGATTCGCTCGGCGGTTTGGCGTTGGTTGTCGATTCTTCTATCTTGGCTGGAGGCGTCGGCGGGGGAAGCGCTTCAGCCGTATGGAACTGATTTAAGCTGATGGAAGGAATCACCAATTTTTCCTCGCCGACGCTGATGATCACTTTACGAGTCGCTCTCTCGTATCCGCTCATTTCTACGGAGAGGTCATAATATTCACCTTCCTCCACATTGGTTGCCGGGACGTTGTTAAAGACGTACTTGCCTTCACTGTCCGTGGTCTGAACCTGGACAAAAGCAGTAAATTGGTTCAGCAGCCGGACTGTCGCGCCAGGAAGAGGGCGCCCTCCTGCGGTTATTCGGCCTTCTACTGTTGCGTTCTGTGCGGCATGGAAAACGGTTTGACTCGGAAGGAGGATTAAGGTCATCAGGAGTGCGCAGAAGATGAAGGCAGGTTTACGAACGCGCATGAACAACCTCCCACCGACCTATGGTTTAAGCGAAAGGAGTAAGACGAATATTAGCTATCGACTTTTCGAACTGTCAAGATGAATCAGAACGTACCCATTTGATCTTGCGCAGCAACAGCCGACTTTGTGCCGAGTGGCGAACCACAGCTACCGAAATTCCGAATCCCGGGAGCGGCCATCATGGAATAATGATTGGAGTCAGGATGCCCACTGTCCAAGGGTCCGACACGGGTTGGTGAGCCGCATCGCCCGTGGCACCCTGACGCGGCAGGTTCAGGAAACCCTGCATGTCCACTTGAATGACATGCGAATCGTCGCTGGCGAGTAGATATCCAAACGCCTTGCCGGCCCCGACGTTATAAATCGATCCAAATTCATGTGGATCTCCACTAACAAAAAAGTGGCTGGCGCCATTGAAAAACACCCAATCGCTGAGCCCCGTCCATTGGCCGCCCGTGGGAACAGACCCAGGATCCTGAAGTACGCCCACGGCCACATCGGCGGTGTTGTCACCGCTAAACAGCACCAGATGCGAAGTGCTCTCGACCGCGGGGCCGCTCAGGTCGATAGGCGTGGAGGACGTCAGGTCGAGGGCGGCGAAAGCGCCAGCCGACGGGACGAAAGTCGAGTTGGTGTCATTGGTGGTCAATTGGGCGAGGTTTATGAAGAAGGAGGTGGAAACGTGCTTGCCGGTTCCGACCTCCACGCGAAATCCAGTGTCCACGGAGTTCGCGTCCACGGGCTCACATGGTTCCATAGGGTAGTTCTGACATGATGCAACCTCCAGCGCTATGATATTGGAGGTGAAGAAAGCGGGATCCATGTCATAGGATTTTTGTTTGGTCAGGTCAACCAGCTGCATCCCGGTCCAATTGCCACCCAGCAAAACATTGTGCGTAATGTTGCCCCCCATGTTTTCCGGCAGTTCCTGGCCCGCATCGATGGGAAAAATCTTGGTCACGGTCAGCGTGTTCAAATCGAAAAACTCATAGCCATCGCCTGTTGCCAGCCAAACTCCACGACGGCCGTTGTCGGCGATACCTCCGGCAAAATAGGTGCTGTCGTTGTTGATGAATATCGGCGTGTGGGTAATGGATAAGTCAGTTTTAAAATCCACCAGCTTGGCGTCATCCACTCCCGGCGCGCCCGTAGCCAGAACCTGCGCATTGACGAGCGCGATGGTGGGGAGCGCGAAAGCGTAAGTCAAAACCTGGGGATGGTCCGCATAACCAACCACCGGAATGATTCCCCCGACGAAGTTCTGATTGAACGTGCTGTTGGCCAGGGAGGTCCACGCTTTGGGCGGAGGAATGTTGGATGGGTCGGTCACATCGAGCACGACGACGCCCTTGGTCCGCGCGGCTATAAAAACATATTGATGCCCGCCGAAGGCGAAAGTGGCCAGGGAGGCCGAGCTTCCCGGGGTCAAGCCGAAGGCTTTGGGTGTCAGAGTACTTGCTTGCACGCCTGAGGAAACGGTCGCCGTCACACCCTTCAAGTCGGCGGCCGCCGATCCGCCGTTTTTGATGGCGCTGCATGATCCGGCGCAGCCGTTGCCTGCGAACAGGAAATCGACGGTCCCGGCCGTGGAATTCAAGTTGCCGTTGCCAAGGGGAATTGGGGCGGAGCCTTTGCCGTCCAGGACGCCGTCATCGAGGTCAAGGGAAAGCGCGGCCACAAGTTTATCGGGAGTGGCGGGGATGAGCGTCTTGCCTTGGCTCTCCAAACTGCTGATCACAAAACCAGCATTGAAATTTCTCGGATTGGCGGTGATGTCACTTTTGGAAAACGATGGAATGATTGTTTCGGTTGTTGCCCCCAGCCCCAAACCGTAGAACTGCGCGATCAGCGCGTTGCCTAATCCGTGTGCGTTGGCAAAAGTGGGCGGTGTGCCTGGACCGGTTAACTTCGCCTTCGTCAGCGTGGCCACAAAGTCAGTGAGAGGCGTGACCGCAATGCCAGTTGTCTTCGGGCCCGTCACGGCGTCAACAAACGCGGAGAGTGTGATCGTCCCCGTGGTCACCGTCCCATCGGCGGTGCTGGTGTAAGTTCCGCCGCTCGCCGTAATAATGATGGGGCCGGTGGGGGAGCTGCTGAGCGTCACGGTGCAATTCCCGGAGCTGTCCGTGATGGCGGTACCGAGCAGAGCGCCCACGCTGCCGTCCGCAGGATTTACGTTGGATACCTTTACGGTGGCGCTCGCCAGCGGTCCGCCGCTGAATACCGTGACCGAAACGGAGAAGACGATGGGCGCGGGTTTGATCGTGACTGTCGCCGTGGCTGTCTTGCTGGGATCGGCGGCGCTCGTCGCGGTTACTGTCACCATATTCGGGCTGGGAATGTTAGCCGGCGCAGTGTAAACCCCAAACGTGGAGATGGTGCCCACCGTGGAGTTTCCGCCCGGCGTCCCATTGACGCTCCAGGTTACGAAGACCTGAGAGAGGGGGTTCGCATTTGGGACCTCAGCGCTGAATTGTTGAGATCCCGACGTAACAACCGAAACTGCGCTGGGGTTAACCACTATAGTCAAACCAGAGTTTGATACGACGGTGCCACCACAGGAAGTAAGCAGCGCTGCACTGACGAGAGCTGCAATCAGAGCGGTCAATCGTTCTTGCATCTGAAACCCCCTCATGGGTTTGTAATTTAAAGAGACTATGCATGCAGGGCATGGTCAATGTCAAGCAGGTCGGATAGGGCTTGGGGTCCAGGGAAAAGGAAGCGATTAGGGCTTGATAGCCTGGGCATAAAGTGCCAGGATTTTTTGCGAGACATACTTTTCCGGCAGTCGAAATTGAGCGTTATGCTCCTTCAAGGCCCGGAAATCTTCGATGGCCATTTGTTTTTCCGGGACCTCTTTCTCGCCGGAAATAAAGTAGCGCGTGCTGTGGGACGCTCCGCGGAAGAAATAAGCCAAGCCTTGCTTTTTGCCATTGTTTTGCAGGTATTTGGATAGGTTGCGCTCCGCATCGTCGTATTTGCCTTCAAAGTACTCTTGCAATCCATCGCGCAACATCTGGTCAGTGGCCATTGACCCGGAATCCGGTTGATTATTTACCGGGGCCTGATTATTGATCGGCGGAGGCGCAGTCTTGATTGAAGGTTTGGGGGGCGCCACGGCCGCGGCCTTGGCGAGCGTCGTCAACTCATTCTTGGCATCGGGCCCGCGAGGACAGCCCCCCGAAGCTAATTGATTAAAGATAGTGCGCGCCGCATCGATTTTGCCCTGCTTGCTCAGGTTGATTGCGTTCTGGTATTTCGCCTCATCGCTTTTCCAGGAATTGAGGATGTCCACAATTTCGCTTTTATGCTTGGGGTGTACCAAGGGGCGTTGTAGCGCATTTTCAAACTTCGCTTTTGCCTCGTCACACTTTCCCTGCTGCACAAATTGCTGCCCTTCGATGTAGAGTCTGTCTTCACTGGATCGGACCATCTCCGCGTCACCGCAGGCATTGGCCATCTCTTCTTTAAGTTGCGGGAAATCGGGCTTGTCCTTCTGAATTTGTTTGAATAGCTCACAGGCTTCGTCCGCATGAGCGGAATTGTACAGGCCCTTAGCCCTCTGAAAACGCTGCTCAACAGTTTCCTGGGAGAGGGCCGGCCGAATTCCGGATACAAGGATCATCAATAGGCAGGTCAGCGCAACCGCCGTGCGGCGTCTAATAGTTGGTAACAAGGTCATCCACCATTTCATTGATTTTTTCTTTGGGGAATACAAAGTTTTGCTTTGTTGTGTCACCCGCGTGAACGCTTACATTCATCTTCTGCACTTCTGCCTCGTTCTTGAGTTCGATGACGTAATCCCCGGCGGGAAGTTCAAGCAGCAAAGGTGTCTCGCCCGTCTTGTCCACAGACGTTCCGCTGGTCGATCGAATGCTTACGATTTCCGCGCTGGGTGCGGCGGTCAACTCCACAAAGCCGGAAGCCGGCGCCCCACTGCCGCCGCGGCCTCCGGAAGCTAGACGCCAAATTCCGAATCCAGCCAGGACTAAGATTACCAAAGCGCCGCCCAGCCAGAGGGCGACCGGCGACCGCTTCGCTGTCGCCGGATTTATGCGGGATGCTGGCGCAGGAGTTTTATATGCAGTTGCGGGTTCCGGCCCAAAGGCCGGAACCGGATTTGCAGCCGGTCGGCTAGGCGGAGAGATTGCCTGTTCCTGCCTGGGCCGTTTTGGGCCCATGGGTATCGTAGCCACGCCATCGGCGGAGGCCGGGGGCGAAATCCCAGGTTTCCCTACGGGCTGGACCTTGAAGGGTTCTTGAGGGGAAGGAGGCGATGCCACCGGTATTGTTGCAAAAGCATCGCTCCCAGAAGCCGGAATGCTTTCCGTTTGCGGGGGCGCGGAAACAAGGCCTTCCGGCCCGTGGCGTGGCCCCGTTTTCATTGCCTCACGCAGACGCGCCTGAGCGGATAAGAGCGCGGTACTGTCAGTCAAGGTGGGTGGCTTAACGGCGCGGGCGGCGGCCTGCCGTTTCGCACTCTCCTCTTTCTCTCGGATTTCGTCCAACTTTCGCTGGGCCTCTTCTGATATTGCATCTGCTTTTTTCTCCAGAAGGGGGAATCCGGCAGATTTCCAATCGACCACACTAAGTTGGTCGATGGCTTTCTGGTATTCCATTCGGCCCAAATGGACCTTGGCGTCATCCAAAATCTTGGTAAAGGCAGCGGAACGGAATTGCGCCTGCTCTTCGGATATGCGCTTCTGGGCCGCCAGGAGGATTTTGTCACCGGGAAAATCGCGGAGAGCGGCCTCGATCGAGGCTTCGGCCTCGCCAAAGTTGTCGTCGGCCAGGTAATTTTCCGCCTGCTCGACCGTGGCGCGAATCGCCGAGGCGCGGGCGGCGCCCTCCCGGCACTCGGCGTAAGTCTTCTGAAAGACTTCGTTCTTGAAATAGGCTTGGGGCGCGCCATCCATAAGCGCGACGGCTTTGTTCGGCTCCCCCCCATTAAGCAATTTGATGGCGCGCTGCCTGATGTCTTCTCGCCGCTCTTCGAACTTTTTCAAGTGATCTCTGGCAGTGGCCAGCAGGGAGTCAATTTCGCTGGCTTGCACTTCCTTCTGGCCGGCCTCGAGAACACGAATGGCCTCTTCGTAATCTTCGCCACGCAGAAAAGGCTGGGCGCGGCTGAGAATCTGCGAAACACGCTCCTGACGAGTTAGCTCGCTCTGCTGGTCGCGCGTGAATTGGAGAAGGTCCACCAGGTCACGCGACCGGCCGACGCGCTCCAGGGCGCGCTCCAGCGTGTCGATGGCCCCGGCAAAATTATTCTTGCGAATCTGCTCGTTGGCTTTTTGCACCGCCTCCTGGCGCAGGCTCTCGAGATTTTCCAGTTTCTGAGCTTCTTCGACGGTCTTGATGAAGGCAGCCAGGCGCGCGTCATCCGGCACGGTCTGAAGCGCCTTTTCCAGCAAAGCAAGCGCATCAGAAAACTGGTTCTTTTGTAGCAGATTGCGCGCCGCTTGCAGTTGTTCTTCGATAAACTGATGCCGCTTCTGCATTTCCACAAGCCGCACCGCCTGGGTGTGCAGCTTGTGTACCCGCGACTCATCGGGAAATTCCTCGAGCGCCTGGGCAGCCAACTCCACCGATTGTTCGACCTGGTCGCGACTAAGCGCTTCCTGAATCTGGGTCAGGCGCTCATTCAGGCGCTTCTGCCGTTCCGTTGCTTCCTGCGCGCCCTTGACCTGGCGAAACAGGGCGCCGACTTCGAGACTGATGGGGTCAAGCTCGGCTGCCTTCTCGATTAACTCCAGCGCTTTGGCGTAATCCTTCTCATCCAGGCGGGCGCGCGCGGAATCGGCAAGCTGCCGCACCTGCGTCTGCCTCTCTCTCTCGGCGAGTTCCCGGGCCACCGACTGCATCAGGAGGAGGGCTGCACTGTTGTCCGGATCGAGGACGAGTATGGCGTCCAACTCGGTCCGGGCCGCTTGAAAGTCGGCGTCGTCCAAATATTTCTCCGCCCGCTGCATATGGCGCGCAATTTTCTTTTGCCGGTCGCGCGCTTCGATGGCATGGGCTTTGTACTCTTGGGCGGCATCATGCGCCGCGTCGATGCGTAGAACTTCGTCAAGAAGGGAAATGGCATCGTCGAATTGTTCGTTCTGCAAGCACTCCTTGGCCACGCGCATGGTTTGCTCTATTTTCTGACTTCGCTGACGCACCCGAATCTCTTCTTGAACCTTGTTCAAAAGAGATTTGGCCAGGTTGTGGCTGCTGTCTATTTCAAGCACGCGTTGCAGCGACTCTTTGGCAATCGTCAGGTTGCCCTCCGCAAGTCCTCGCTGCCCTTGCTGAACGTAGATCTCCACCATGTGCCGCTTAAGGTAGCTGGCAATTTCCTGCAATCCGAAGGCGAGATCTTCCGCTGTTTGATACCGATCCTCCCTGTTCTTGGCCAGCGCTCGCGTTACAACTTTTTCCAAATCCGGCGGGCAGTTGGGAAGCAGAGTCGCGAGAGGAGGAGGAATTTCGTTCATGATCTTATGAAGAATTGCAGTGATATCCGCACCCTGAAAGGGGTTTTCGTAGGACAGGGTTTCGTACAGAACAGTGCCGAGAGAAAAAATATCGGACCGGGCGTCCACCGTTTGCCCCAGGACTTGCTCCGGAGACATATACATCGGCGTGCCCATCACACTGCCCGTGCTGGTCATCGAAGCCGAAGTGATGCGAGCCACTCCGAAGTCGACTATTTTTGCGGTGCCGTCTTCGAGCACCATGATGTTCGCCGGCTTGACGTCGCGGTGGACAACTCCGTGCAGGTGAGCGTAGTGCAGACCCTTGCATGCTTGAATGATGATTTCCAGTTTCTTGATGACGGAAATTTCTTTCCGCGAGGAGATGACTTTCTCCAAAGACTCTCCTTCGAGAAACTCCATGGCGATGAAGGGAAGGCCGTCGGCTTCATCGATATCGTAGATGGTGACGATGTTCGGGTGCCGGAGTTGGCCGGCAGATTGGGCTTCACGGTAGAAACGTTGCAGCAATTCAGGGTCGTTGGCCAAAGTGGACGACATCATCTTGAGCGCCACAGAACGTCCCAGGCGGGGATCCTCCGCCCAATACACCACCCCCATGGCTCCACGGCCCAATTCCGATTTGATAGTGTATTTGCCGATCTTGGTGGACATTAACTTGGAGTCGTCACTTCGTCTGCCGTCCGAATGGTGAATTCGGCCCCCTGATGTATATCAGCGGTATCCTAGCACCACATACAACTCAGTTCAATCGGCATGGAGTGCGCGCTCAGGGGTGAGGATCTCCCGTCACACAATTCGCTTAAGCCGATCCGCCGCTTTGATGTAGTCAAGGTTTCGTTCATTGGTCAGCTTCTGTTTTGGACCTTCGCGTTCCAATGGCTGCCGAATGCCACCCAGTGCGCGATGGCCCCCCTCAAGCCTGCGCATCACAATTGCCACTCCTGCTACTAAGTGAAGACCCCGGCCCCGGCGGAGCAAGGAACCGAAACGCCAGCCACTCAATGTAGGCTAGAGTCATGTGTTTTGGCGGGGTCCCCTATTTACATTCATGGGGCGGCATTCGAAGGAGAGTTTCTGTCACGGATAACCTTTATCCCCCTGTATACTTCTCCCTTTTTGATTACACCCTTCTTTTCCAAAATCTCAACCAGGGCCGCAAGAGTCAGCGATTTGGCAAGCTACAATTACTGAACACTGAGAGTTGCTCATCGGCCTTAAACACCTCCCAAGCTTCCCCAACCAAATCGCTGGGTTCCGCCCCAGGTAATCGCCCACGAGTCGTGGCTCGTGACTGCAAGTTTCTCATCCAGCTCGCTGGTTCTTCGAGGCCATCTGAAGTGCAAGACCACACAAAAGTGTTCTGTTCTTTGTGCCTAATTTGTTGAACGTTTCCAACAGCAGGTCCGCGCCTCTCAGCTATTCGCTGATTAATTGACCTCGTCTCTTCTTGGCCGAACACGAGGGGAATTGAAACGAGCCAATGCGCGTCTGCCAGTCGCCGCTAGACCCGTTTGCGGTACTGCTGTAGTACTCGTTCGTGTACCAGAAAGTGCAATCGTCAGTGGGATCGACGCTCATCGAGGTGTAATCGCCCCACCTGGAAATGTTGCTGAGAGTCTGTGAGCCCGACCCGGCAACGAGTTGGACTTCAGATTGGGGCAGTGTGTTCAGCGGATCACCTGCAAGCCGCCCCGAATAGGCGATGCTTGGATAGTTGGGCGCAGTGCCGTTCGAGGTACTGTAGCCAAGCGCCATGTTGCCCTGACTGTCCACCGCGAGGCTGCCCATCCAGCGGTAGAGTGTAGTATCAGGCGCATAGATTTGCTCCTGGACGGGCGTGGCGTTAATCACGCCGCCCGTGACGTCAATCTGCGCCCATTGAGGCTGGACCGTGGAGGTCGAGGAAGTCTGGACGCTATGAACCACCCACAAGGACTCGGCAGCGCCCACCTTACGATACTGCACCTTCTGCATCAGTCGGTCGCCGAGACTGTCGAGTTTTGTTGCCGTGCCGGGCTGGGGAACAATATTGCCTCCGGGGACGGTGTAGCTCGTCTGGCTGACATTCGTCGCCGCACTGAGTGTGCCACCACTGCCGCAGTTCGGGCCCGCCGTGAATGTCCTCACTTCGTAGGTGAACGATGGCCCTTCGGACACGAAGTAGTTCGGTGTGTTGGCAGGCAACGCGGCCGCGGACTTGCCGCTCAGATTGCTGGGGATCATAGTGAAGGGGTCGGAGGTATTGTTGATAAAGCCCAGCGCCCAGGTCAGCGTAGCCCCGTTGTATAAATCGCTGCGGTTCAATGAGGCGAACGACGTCCCGAGAAACTGGGAATTACTTCCGTTGAACTCATTCGCGGCCATATAGAGGCAGTCGGACCAGATGCCAAACTTGGGATAGTCATTGAGCGCGCCGCTGGGAGGCGCCCCCGTAGTGCCCGGATCCATCTGCAAGGGAAACAACCACCAGCCGCCTGAGACCGGATCGTTTGTCTTCGAGGCTGCGATGCACTCGTAAAAGGGCGCGGTTGGTTTCCCGCCCCTGAGACCGAATGCGAAGTGGGTGAGAATCCAGCGGTCTGCCTGCTGATCATACAGAACAACCGGATCGCCCTGGCTATTGCCACTGCATGGGTTTGTTCCACCTGTGCTCCAAAGCTGGTCCTCGGTAAACGATGCAAGCAGCGTCCCCGTCTTGTTGTAGATGGCATAAGCTGTATTTACGGCTTCGATGTAGTGATTCGGCCCGACATCGCCGTTTGTGTCCGGTGGCCAGCCGCCGCCGCACTGCACGCCGCCACAGGTATCATTAAAATTCAGGCCGGCAAAGTTGTGGATTGATGAGGGCATGGGGGCAAGAGGAGCGGAAATCGCTGAAGGGACTGGCTGCTTGGGGGGCGCCCCGAACTTCGCATCTGGGGATAAACTGAGGAGGGGGTACACCCGCGGCGGAGCCTTCGACGGAACCGGAGGCAGATCCCGCACATCGCCGATAAACTCGAACGGCTTCACCTTTTCCCCTGCGATGGTCGCCGCCGCGCCCTGAGCACTGGCGGGCAAGCTCCCCACGTGAAAAGTTGCCAGCAATGAGAGAAGCGCGACCGCAGGTGCGCACCGGGCCGATGCCATTAGCTGGAGTTTGAGATTAGAGTTCATCTTTCTCCTCGCTCTCAAGCTGATCCTGATAATGTCAGCTATGGTCGAATGAATTGAAACGTAATTGTCATCATGAATTTTCCGCCTGAGCGATAAAATATACCTGCCCACCGCTGGTCGCAACTGTTAGATGAGCTTTCAGTGCGCGCAGGTCCAAATGCCACACCCCTGCCCGAGGGCGCCGATTTCGGATGAGAAAAGTGCCTGTTTGGAGCCTATTAGTCCTTCCCACTAATTGAGTAGTTTTCTGAGTCCAAAACCTGAGTATCAAGTAAGTGGGCAATTTGGCACAAATATGTTGTGGCGATTGACGAGCGGACAACTTGAATTCCACCCCACACATCCGTTCTGCGGCCGGTTAATCTACAAATCCACGACGCACGACAATTTTTCCCGGGTCGGTGCTAGGTTTTTGACCCTTCCCTGATGGCAACGATGAAAGCAGCCATAAGGCGAAGATGCCCGTTCCTATACCGAGAAGAAAACTCATTGGGAACCCGAACTCATCAGCTATCACACCATAGGCAACAGGTGCGAGCCCTGCCAATGCAACTGCCAAGTTCAGAAAGGCTAAGTTACGTGCTCCCCTTTGGACCGAAGAAACAGAAAGGGCATAGTTGTTGAAGTAGACCCCACCCAGCTCTCCCGCCCCAATCAATCCGAAAGCCACGAAGAAGAGATATCCAGGAATCATCCAGCCCCAAAATATGGCCAGACCATTCAATAGAGTTGCAACGACCAGAGGTGCGCGAGTCCCCCGCAGGGATGCGAGCGCACCCAGCGCAAAACCCCCCAGGGCCTTGAACGCGAACCGGAGAGCCATGATCACGCCCGCAAAATGCTGGGGAGGCCATCCAGTGATGTTACGCGAATAAAGCGTGAGATTGCACAACGAGAGCAATGAGAAGTTAAATAGAATGTAGGCGAACCACAGAATGACCAGGCTGCGATTTCCCGCGTAAGACTTTATTCCCTCCACCACGTGTTGATAAAAAGAAGGCCGATCGTCTTCCTGAACCGGGATTAGCTTGTAATGGCTGCATAGGAAGGCGACACCTATTATGCAGAACATGCTAACCAAGTAGATGAGGCCAAAGTTTTGTAGGTTAACTATTCCCCGAATCGGCCGATTCAACACAAACTGCGCGCCTATCGAACCTAAAATCGCAAACACAGGCCCGACTGTGTACGCGAGCCTAAGAGTTCGAGCGCGCCCCTCAGCAGTGGTCCCACGGGACAGGCACTGTAATCTGTAGACCCCCGCTGTCGATTCCGAAACGCCCGTTAGCAATCCGGATGCTACGACCACCACAATACGCGTGGTGCTGCTGAAAGGGAAAATCAGGACGATAGCAGTGATAGCTGCAACGGTTGCCGTGGCGTAGCTGGAAACTATTGCGGTGGTCCGCTCCAGGCGGCAGGGGATGAGGGAGGCCAGAATTGCCGGGAAAAAGAAGACCAAGGTATAAGCCGACGCTGGGAAGTTCGCCACTGCGGCGCTGGCGCCCAGACGGTCACAAAGCGCTGCTTGGATTACTCCCACGTAAAGCACAGAGGCCGCACAGAAAGTCAGGATGCAAGAAAAGAAGAAAATACGGCTGTTGTAGCGATCCATCTCCAAAGTGATACTTTCTGGTTGGAGACAAACTTCCAACTCCTCGGAAGCCACCGCTGCAGTCCCTTCGTTTGTGGTCACCTCGATTTCTTGCTCGGATTTGGCTTGACGTGGCGTGTTCCCCATATCTGATCCAAAGCACAATATGAGTTGCTCGGTTTGGGATAGTCAAGTGTTTCGTTATTATGACGCTGGGCGGTTATTGACTGTTCTGTGGGACCGCGCCTGCCCGGGGCAACTTTATCCGCTGATAAGAGGGACAGGATGAAGCGGGTTTGGCCCTTGCGCTATTTGCGACTTCTTGGTGAACCCTAGAACTTACCTCCATGGGCCCAAACAGGTTGGCGCTTGTGAGATATCGTTTAAAAGTGTGGCGTCCCCGACGGGATTTGAACCCGTGTTGCCGCCGTGAAAGGGCGAATCGAACCGAATAGACGCTATGCAAAATAGCGCGATTTCTTGAAAATACACGGGGTTTCGGTTGACAGAATAGCGTTATTCGAGCATTTCTAAGTCCCGTGAGAGTCCCGGATGTGAGGTGCTCGGTTTTTTGTACCAGACCTTGGGAGAGAGTTTACAGGCTTATTTGTAACGCGCTCGAATTTACCAAAGAAGTGTATGTCGAAGTCGTGAAGTCGGAGGGTTTCCCCATTGCCGGTCACAACCACCAGGGTGGCCTTGTCGATCTTGAACGATTTTACGGGAAGCCATGCACTACCTAAGATGTGGGGCGAGGTTTTTGTGCTCTTGACAGCGAAGTCTGGAGTTGTAGTTATCGAGCTCGCCGTCCAATCAATGCCACCTTGAAATTGAACTGCGAGTGGGGCGGGGCACAACATCGAAGGGGGGTAGCAGGTGGAACCCTTTTCTGAGAAAGCCGCTGTGTACAGTTCTCCGGGATGGCCGTGCCAATACCCAGCAGTGTCTTTGGTTTGGGCTGCGGCCTGCTGGGATGGCATAAACAGCGGAACAACTCCCACCACGACGAGGGCAACAATGCACTTCATCATGGGTTTCACCTTTCTTCTCTGCGGAAAGAGTTAACCGGGATTTCCATTATGCCTTCCCGGACGCCAGCGAGCATACACCAAATGCCTCCGTCGGGACCTTTTTTTCGTTTCCATCCCGAACGATTCGGGCGGCCCACGCAGGGGCTCGCCCTGCTGGTTCCAGGTAAGGGAAAACCAAAAAGTGGCTCATTTTAATGCAATATCCCAAGCACTGCTCCGTCGCTTGGATCTTTGTTGATGTATTTCTCAGCATACAGGGCGGTTTCTGCTACCCGGCCGGAAGGGAGAGCCCGGCTATCCGCCCGAGCATGCTGGCAAACAACCGTCTTGTCAGATGGCTCCCTGCCAGGAGGAGCCAGTAGTACTGTGCGTGTTTTAATAGCCGTCCGCCCGTTTTCACCAACCGCCGTTGCAGGCTCGTCAAGGACCAGTTCCCAATTCTCTGTGGCAATGACAGCCGCCGCCAATGGTTACGGAGGTTATAGGCGATGATAGTTAGCCACAGCCGCACTTCGTTGGATCGGAACTTTGGCAGCTCAGACGCGTTATCTTCGCCGCCTGCTTGCCTAACAATAGAAAGCAACGCCGATGGACGCACCCGTTACTGCGCGCTCGCTGAGAGTCCTCGTCTATGGAATAATGTCGATTCAAAATATCAGTCTCCCCTTCTTGCCTTTGACTGTTTTGGCGTGTCCGGCGCTGGTGGGTGCTCTCCGCGGCGTTCCCCGACCCTGCGCCCCAGCCCAACCTTGCTCCTCGCCCTTTTCCTGAGGCCCGCCCGCCTTTGGTTCGACCTCTGGTCCTTCGACGCCCGTTTCTGCCCTTGGACTGCCATCGGTTGTTTCCTCCCCGCTCACAATATCATTTGGCTGAGGCCTCTTTCCTGGAGAGTCTTCACGCTTCGGCCCATTGATTCTTTCCGTCAGGTCTGGACTCCTGTGGGAGGGCTCGCGTTATAAATCTTCAAGACAGTCACGGACGCGGATTTTGTCGGGGTCCGTCAGCCTGCGCAGCAGGGCCTCCCCCGTGACCCTCACCTGCTCCATGTCTGCTTCATGAAAAGGTTCCTGAACCTTTGCATCGTCAGGTTGGTTGTAAGCATGTCCTTTCAATCACATATTCGTACTCGCTACATCCGCGGCCTCTTCGGCACCAAAGTCTAACTGAGGTTTTAGCGCGCGAAACCGATCATCGCAACCGGCCCAGATATTGAAATGCCGCCGATGAGTGACCATTCATCGTTTTCACTGTGAAACGCTCATACGCAATGCAATCGAACGCAGCAGTAAGGAATCGGATCCACTCTTCCGTGTGGTGGCGGACTCTCACTCCTTCAGGAAGTTGAAAAATGCCATATGCGCCGAACTGCTCAGCGAACCGTTCGTAGCGGTCTACGTTCCGGCGATCTATGTTGAGGAGCAGGTCGCTGATGTAAACGAGGCCGGCTCCGCGGAGAATGCGTTGTACTTCGGAAAACAAGGCACGCTGTTGGTTCTCCATAGGCATAGAGGTCAGCAGCGCAAATAGGAGGACCGCGTCGAATGAGTCGTCACTAAACGGGAGCGTTTCCGCATCTGCTTGCACAAGAGTCAAATGTGGGGTGAACTGACGGCACTGTCTCAGCATGCCATCGGAGAAATCGGCCCCGACTGCGTTATGGTATCCATTCTTTACAAGCTCGCCGAGGAGCCGGCCATAGCCACATCCGCAGTCCAGAATCGTGTCCCCGACCGAGAAATACGATGCCAGCCAGTTACCCGCAAGGGATGTGCGAAGCGTTTTTCGCCTGCCACACTGTCCCAGTAGTGTTTTTGCGACCCTTCTTCCATCGGGGAAGTCTAGCAAAATCGTGGATGCTGCGCACGCTACTTGGTCGCCATGGGTTTACTGACAAGCGCTGACCCTGGCATTGCGTTTCAGTAAACAGTGCGGCGTTAATCCGCGGGTGGTCGCCGATGGCAGATTCTGGATCTGTGTATGGGGGTTCGAATCCCTCCCTCCCAGCCATTCATTCAAGATGGGTTACCGATCCCATGCGGTTCAAACTTATACAGGTTGCCTGCGTATCATCTGGTCGCAGTAATTCTTTGACCTGTATCGCTGAGCCGATGAGCCAACGAAATCGCGGGTAACCGCTTCGCCCGCTTCCGGATAGCCACTTCGCCACTGTCGGGTTTGATGCGGCCGCAAAGGATTTCCAGCAGTGTCGTTTTACCCGAACCGTTCGGCCCAATCAATCCGATCCGATCGTTTCACGAGACCGTAATGGAGACGTTCTGGAACAGCGGATTGATTCCAAAGTGTTTCGAGATTCCCTGGGCATTACATATCGGGGGGCAAGTTGCGTGAGGTCCTCTGGTGACGAATTGGAAGGACGCGTGCGATTTGGGTGCTCCCTCAACCCTCGATAGTAAATCCTATTCCGCGCCATGGCAAAACCCGGCGCGGGACGCGAAGACGGTCGGCGCGGTGCCGTCAAGGCTCGTAGCGCGGTTCCGGTGTTTTAGGTGCGGCCTTTGATCTGGTTGGCTGGCGCAGAGTGAAACTCTGCGGCCCGCGAATGCCTTATATCCTCGATCACCCGAGTAACGCCGTAGAGTTTACCGAACCGGTTCTCCCGCGTGGTTGGCAGCGGAGAAAGGTCACATGGCTGGTCTGTCGGCTTACCTATATTGTGATTTGAAGTTTGGTTGCGATGAGCCAAGAGCACGGTTAACACGTTATACGTCCTTGTGAATTATTCCGTTGGAGGGGCTACTTCCGTTTCTGAACTTTTCAAGATTGCGATAGTGGGAAATTGTCTTGCAAATCATGGAAGCTCAACGTCGAGGGCATAAATATCCTCGGTGCCAACATCTTCAACTAGCATTACGGAGTTGTCCGGCGCGATCCCCATCCAACCACCGAATCCCCCGGGCCCCTGGCGAAAGTGCGCCAGGCTTACGACCTCTTCCATCTGATGGTTGACCAGCCCCACTTTGAAGATGGCAGCGGGTTGGCCCTTCGGACGTCCTAAAAAGTAAATTGCTTGCCCGTCCCGCGACCATTGGGGAAATGACATTTCAAAGTTCACGCCCAGGTCAGACCATTTGCTGGTGCTGAGGTCATAGACTAGCAGCTTGCGTGAGTCGTTGGGCATGGCGGCGATGAAACGTCCATTGGGCGACCAGCGCCCCGAGAAGAGTCCGTCGGATCCCGGGAGCGTCATCACCTTCTTCGTATGCACGTCCATGATGTGAATCGCATTGGGATTCGACTTGAGGGTGAAAAATGACGGAGCGCCCTCAAAGAGAAATGAGTTGCCATCCGGGGACCATCCAGGGTCAAGCTCCCCCGCTTCGCCTGAAACACTCTGTACCAGTTGCGGTGTCCCCGTCCCATCGGAAGGAACAAGGTAGATGTGCCAGCCCTGGTCTGTGATACCCATGACTGCAATCTGGGTGCCGTCCGGCGACCAGCGAGGCAACCAACCAATCATCGGCGGAAACGTTAGTTGCACCTTGTCGGTTCCATCTATCTTACTCCGCCACAGCGTGCCCTCCGGGTACTGAACATATGCCATCGATTGTCCGTCTTTTGAGAAGTCAACACCGGTTGCCGACATGCCGTTAAGATAAGGCGCGAATTCACCTGTCCTTGCGTCGTAACGCACGAGTTTGCCTCGAACCTGTGAGGTCATGGCGAAGAGCCTTTTCCCGTCAAGGCTCGGGAGTGGGTTGTAGGTGGCGGCGGGTCCAGTAGTGACCTGCACTGGCTGATGGTTGACCTTGTAAAACGCCTTGTCGCTTTCCCGGATCGCCCAGATGTTCACTGTCCCGCCCCGGCCGGACGCAAACAAGAAATACCGGCCGTCTGTTGTCCAAATGCCGCAGCATTCGGAAGGCGGGTTGGACCATCCTGCCAGGAGCTGATGAAGTCCATTCCCGTCCCCGGAAATTTCCCAAATCGAGGAAGCTCCCGCTAAATTGCCCTGGGTCGAGAACCTGATTACCTTCCCGTCTGGGGACCAGCGCGGGCGAAATGCCGCACCCGCCAAGGTTGCGAGCTTTTGCGATGCCGTGCCATCGGCGCTTGCCATATACAGACTATTCCCCTGACTGTAGACCAGTTGTTGGCCATCTGGTGACCAGGCAGCAGACTCCACTGAAAGCCCGTTCAGCCTGCGTGGTGACCCGCCCAGCACCGGGACGGAATAGAGCGGGAGGTCAGGCAAAAGACTGACGAAGCTCTCCACTAGAAGCTTGGAGCGGTCGGATGAAATGTCCAACAATGTAGGACCTTCGACCGGCGTTTCGATTGGCGTGGCAGGTCCGCCCGCAGTCGAAATCTGGTACAGCTTGTTGGTCCCGCCGGTCAAAGCGGCATAGTACAACCGTGTGCCGTCAGTGGCCATGCCCGCCTTGGGTTGGCCGTCGCTGGTAATCTGGATCGAACTCAGTACGTGCGGCGGGGGCAGATTGGGCCTAAGGAAGTAAGTGATTACAAGCACTGCCACGAGTGCCATGAGACCAAGACTTAGGCCGCGCCAGCGGCGAGGTTGAGGTGGCAAAGGGATCGCCACTCCACTGGATGCGACCGCAGACGACCCGCTCGCCGGCGTTACGCTGGATTCGGTAACCGTCCTGCTGCTTGTCAGAAACGGCTCGCTTAGGTTGATAGCGGACTTTCGGCCAGAGCTCAAATCACGATTCAGGCGCTTTAAATCGGCGCGAAGCTCAGTCGCGGTCTGACATCGCAGGTCCCGATCCTTTTCCAGAGCCTTGTTGATGATCTCTTCCAGCTTGGGTGGAAGTTCCGGATTCAAACGCAAAGCAGGTTCTGGAGGCTGGTGAAGAATTGCGCCAAAGATTGCCGCCGAGGTGTTTCCAAGAAATGGCATTCGTCCTGTCGCCATTTCGTAAAGCACTGCGCCAAAACTGAACAAATCCGTGCGCGCATCGAGTTCTTCACCCCGTGCCTGCTCAGGAGACATGTAGGCCACTGTGCCCATTGCTACGCCGGGACTGGTGAGCTGCTCCAGAGCAGTGCCGGTCGGCATCGCCGAAGCACCGATACCATCAGCGGCGGTCTGCGCGGCGCCAATTTTGGCTAATCCGAAATCGAGGATTTTGGCATGCCCTTCGCCCGTCACAAAAATATTTGCCGGCTTGATGTCCCGGTGGACGATTCCCTTTCGGTGGGCCGCGTCCAAAGCGTCTGTGATCTGGATGGCGAGTTCCAGAAGCCGGTCCGTCTTGAGCGGCTTGCTCTCAATCACATGCTTTAATGTGTGACCTTCGAGCAACTCCATGGCAATGAATGGTTGGCCCTCAAACTCGTCAATGTCATGAATAGTGCAGATGTTAGGATGATTCAGGCTTGATGCCGCCTGGGCTTCGCGCTGGAATCGCTCCAGAGCTTGATGGTCTTTCGCCAGTGACTCAGGCAGAAATTTGAGCGCCACAAAGCGGTGCAGCCGGGTGTTTTCGGCCTTATACACCACACCCATGCCACCGCCACCTAGCTTCTCCATGATGCGGTAATGCGCAACCGTTTTTCCAATCATGATTTGGCAGTTTCACGGACAGTCGATGAATTTTAGCACAGCAGGTCGAACACAGTGTCAAATGAAAGGAGGCTTCCATACTCCTAACCGGATCGGGTGTGGGGCGAGTCTTGAATGAATGGTCCCCGACTCGGATGTAATTTCTGCGTGCCCCGTAATCCTGGTGGAAGATGCGGGTGAGCTGGAACGGGTAACTGGGGGAACTTTTTAGCGGGCAGCTCCATAAAATTGATGGTTTGCGAAACGCGTCGAAATCGGTCGCATATTGCTCCCTGGCAATTCTGCTCGAGCTCTATGCAGTGGGCGCCGCCAGCCTCGGATTTCTGCGCCACGTAGGGCAAACCCTTTCACTTTGGTTTCCCATTGCAACGGGGTTTCGCCAGCGAGAGGTCGCCAAGTGGTCGGCGCTACCCTGTAAGATTTTCTGGCTCGTGGTCGTGATCTTCATCTGGCTATACCTGCTTAGATGGGCGAGCATCTTGTCCGGTCACTTTTCCACCATAGAGATAGCCATGACCCTGGTGATGGGGCTTGCCTGCGCCGCAGGACTCTTCGCGATTCTCCGCTGGCGGACTTCTATAAACTCATTCGCGGCAATCCGGCGCCCCCCTTCCCGCGCTCCACGCGGATCATCATGCGCTGGCTGTCGACGTCCCGGACCCTCAGCAGAGACACTTCCGTGCGCAGCATCCCCATGCCGTACAGAGTCATCAGCAGAGCGCGCTGCTGGAGGTCGCGGCAGCATTGATGAGTCGCGTGACTTCTTCCAAATTCAAAACCGTGGGGAGTCGCCCGCGATCCTTGGGATAGGGTAGGTCTTCTTTGAACTGATGCTGCTTGAGGACTCGAAGGTAGAAAAACCGCAGCGCCGCGACTCGGGCAATGACGTTGCCGACGGCCAGCTTGCGCTCTTGAAGCAGGTACACATGGTAGGTTCGAAGCTGTTCAGGTCCGAGCTTGTCCGGTGACCGACCAAAATGCTGGGCAAGATTCGCCGCCGTTTACAAGTAGTAGCGGATCGTACTTTTCGAGTAATTGCGACGCTGGAGATCCTCCAGCATCATTCGACGTAGTCGGGTCATAGAACCTCCTTATGACCCAAAGACTACACCTCACTTGAAGGGGAGACTGACCTGACTAGCACACGCAAAGCGTCCGCCGCGCCAGCGGCTTCGTTCTAGCCGGCAAATTGTTCTTATGCCTCCGAGTCATGTGGCGACAAGCCGTGCGCACAATTAGGCCGTAAGTCGGCAAGCCGTCCGGGTGCGTCGCGTCGTAATCCCTTCTGACCGTTCATACTCGATGCCGATCTGGTCATTCATCGCGCCCCGAAAGCGCTGCTTGCATCCGGGATACGTCTCGGTGGTTTGCACTGAAACATAGCTCAGTTGAAACTGAATTTGCTCCGTCTCGCCGTCCGCCGCGTGGCACATACGGGCGCAAGGACCTTCCTCACACATTGAAGTCTGTGGTCTACTCACTGATGTCGCAACGTTTCAATTTCCGAATGGCAATTCAGCGTCGTAGCCAATCCATCCGCAAAGTGGGTTTAGGAAATCCGACGCTTACTTGCGCGGGAACAATAAAGGAACAATAGAAGTCCCAGAGCGTTCCCGAGTGCTCTTTGGTATTCCCCGGGATTACTTGAAATCACTAACTTAGCCGCATTATGCAGACCTGAAGAGGCTGGCGTCGGCGGTCCAACTCCGTCCCGCGATAGCATCTTTCCGAAGGACTTAGACGATTGTGAGAAGAGCCCTTCATTCCGCACTCAGACGAGCCTGTCTGGTGCCTTCGCCGAAATACTGATCGCGAAGTATTTAACCCGGATGGATTCCTCCCTGGTCCGCTTTCCTCCGCTACGGCAAGCAGCATGGCTAAGAATTGCAGTAAGCATCCCCCTGCGGCGAGCGGGCTGTTGGCGGACGATCAACAGCCTCCGGATGCGCCGTCACTCAGAATCACGCCTCCTGCCAGCCCAACGCTCATTCGGATTTGCGCGGTCTACGAGGGTCTTGTGCAGGGTCAACATATTCTGTTGAAGAGGGGCCGAACCCGGTAATCTGGACCACGACAGCGTCGTCGCCCGTTTCTGCGAAATGATTCAGTCCGGATGGTTCCGTGTAGAAGCTGCCGGGGGGAAGAGCTTTCAGCCTTGCCTCTTCGAATCTGTCCCCATACCCGATGTGCCAGGTGCCTGAGATCACAGTCGCTACCCGATCATCGCGATGGGCGTGCGCTGCAATCCGCGTATGCGCAGGCACGCGAAGCATGATCGTATACAAACCTGCCTGATCCGGATCACCCTTCAGCACGACCGTCTCAATTCCGCCCACCCCGGAACTTCCAGTGCCTGGATTACCTTGAAGTGGGAACGCGTACTCGGCGGGAGCAAGACGCTTTTCCCCGGTGTTGGCGCTCCCACTCTCGATTCGTGCAACTTCCGGGGAATTGAGGAAATTACGAATCAGGTTTACGGTATATGTGGGGCGCTCCTCCATCAACCAATGCCCGGAACCCAAAACGACCGCCTCTTGAACATTGGTCGCCACGTGGCGCATGATCACAGCCTGTAACGGACCGAACGATTTTTCCCCGCCAACAGCCAGGACAGGCATCGTTAGCTTCACTTCTTCAAAGACTTTGTTGTCCGCCGCGTCCTGCGAAAAGGCAGTAAACTGGGCGAATCCGGCCCGCATTCCACCTGGCTGTGCGTACGTGGCTGCAAAGAAATTTCGGGTGGCCTCATCGGGTTTGGACGGATCCCCTGTAAAGTCATTCCAGATACGATCAAAGTAGATGCGCTCACGACCCTGCACGAGCCGTTCGGCATCGGGGCCATGAAAGTTAAAGTGCCATACTCCCGGCGTCAGCAGAATCTGTGACCACGGCTCGATGCCCGGAATCGGCGCGTCCATGACCACCAAGCGCTCAACCTTATCCGGGTAGATTGCAGCATAAGCGTAAGCCACCATGTTGCCGATGTCGTGCGCGACCACAAAAGTTTTGTCGTATCCAAGCGCGGTAACGACGGCACGAATATCTTTGGCCTGCGTTTTCTTGTCGTACCCAGCCGCGGGCTTCGAGGACCGCCCGATTCCCCGAAGGTCCGGCACCACGACGGTGTGATCCCTCATGAGGTCCTCTGCGAGGGGAGCCCACGAATCACTGTTTTCCGCGTATCCATGAAGGAGCACAACCACGGGCCCACTTCCTCCCCAGCGTACAAAGATATCCGCACCTTCCGGACTGTGGATGGTCTTTGCCTGAAAGCTGGATGGCAGGGACGGTTGAGCGGCGTGACTGATCGTTACGACGGTGGCCAGAAGGGCGAAAGCGAGAAAACGTCGTTGCATATTTCCTCCGCAAGCGTTCAGGTTTAATTCGAGAACCGGCGCGTATTTGGACTGCGCGGTCTAGATACATTATAGACCGTATCGTCCATTATGGGATACGAAATGTTGTGGCGCCGCGCAGTTCGGCGCGAACGCGAAGAATTGTCGGATTCTTTCCGGACATGAAAGCCAAAAGCGGCGGACCGAAGCCTCATTCCAGGGAAGTCAATGCCACTGCGGCGATGTCTTCAAGTTCCTTCCGGTAATGATTCAGACGGCCAAGCGCCCGCATTCCCTGGATGGTCGCCACAAAAAACCTGGCAAGAGCGACGGGTTTCTGCTTGCGTCCAATCTCTCCACGCGCCTTGGCATCCTTCAGCGCCTCGGTGAAGATACTTTCGACGGTCTTTTGGTTGTCGCGCAGGAACTCGGCGACTCTTGCGTCATCGACACGTCGGCTTAGGTTCGTATTCAGCAACAGGCATCCACGTTCATGGTGCGCTTTGCTCTCGCGGCTCATTCCCAGAAGCAGCTCGGCAAAGCTCTTCTTGACCGACTTCTGTCGCGCAAAAAGGTCGCGAAGCCGGGCGTTGGTTTCGTCACGATACTGCGTCATCGCCCGAAAGTAGAGCGATCGCTTATCGCCAAATGTGTCATAGAGGCTTTGCTTGGAGATTCCCATCTCCCGCATGAGCGTATCGAGGGAAGTATGTTCATATCCAAGCCGCCAGAAGACATCGACCGCTGTCTTTAGCGCCTTGTCTTGATCAAACTCCTTGGTCCGGGCCATATGCAAAGAGTAGATTTAATCAACACAGAAGTCGAGTCCGGATTGCGGGTAAATCGGAAACTATGCCAACGCCTCGCGGCTGGTCCTCTGAAAATGTTGATGACTTGGCTGTGTGGTCGGGTTAACAATCGAATGCTATGAGGCTGGAGGAACGAGCCACTTCATTGGGGAGGCCGTAATTCGTCCACTGCGGTCGCCGTGAAGAAATGTTGGAATAGAGTCTGCTCGCGCCCACCGATGTGCCCGTCTTTGAATACCAGGCCGCAGAAGACACATGTATTCCATCCGAGAATGCCTCGGCCGGCCAACAAGCCACAGCCCTTTTAACAGCATTACTTAATCAAGGGGGGCAGCCTCACCTTATTGACCAGCCAGAGGACGACCTGGACGACTCGGACCCGTTCAAGGTGGTCGAGCGGCTCTTGCGCGCCAAAGAAAAGAGACAATTGATTTTCACGAGTCACAATGCAAATCTTGTAGTTAACGGTGACGCGGAGCTTGTCGTCAAGTGCGACCATCTCACCGAAGTTGAGCGGTCCAGAGCCAGAGTCGCCCTGGAGGGCGCAATCGATTCCACCGAGGTTTGTGGAGCCATTACAAAAGTGATGGAAATGGATTTCTAAAGTTGGTTGGGTAGAGGCGAGTTTTACCTCGTCAACTTGCGGCGTAAAACTGCCTCTATCTCAAACTCCCCCCTTTCCAACATCCCAGAAGCCCGATTTGTTTGGGTCTGCTCGTGGTAAGATCAGGAGCGTTGCGGCTCCCTCACTCTGCCATCGCGGCTCCGAGCCTCTCCGGCAGTTTCAATCCCGTTGCCGATCCGCGGGCTATCTTGACTGTCGGGCACGCGCGCTTCACCATCCTGGCCCCGCAGCTCATTCGCTTGGAGTGGGCCGCTGACGGCATATTCGAAAATCACGCCTCCCTGGTCTTTCTCAATCGAAAACTTCCCGTCCCTGAATTCATCCACGAAACAGCGCCTGACGCTGGGCGGACGATGATTAAGACGAGCGCGCTGACCCTAGGCTACATCCACGGAAACTCGGACGGCAGATTTAGCCCGAATAATCTCACCATCACTTTTGACCTCAATGGAAAAGAGATGGTGTGGAAGCCCGGAATGGAGGACACGGGAAATCTGCTGGGCACCACCCGTACGCTCGACAGAGTCCAGGGCTCGAACGTGGAGCTCGAAACGGGTCTGATCTCACGCGAGGGCTGGACGGTGGTGGACGACAGCGCGCGGCAGCTCTTCGACTCCGTGAATTTCGCCTTCGCCGATGGCGCGCAAAGTCCCTGGCCATGGGTGCTGACGCGTCCGACCGGCGACCGCCAGGATTGGTACTTTTTCGGCTACGGGCATGATTACAAGCGCGCCCTCTACGATTTCACACGGGTTGCGGGAAGAGTTCCCCTGCCCCCGCGGTTTGCCTTTGGCGCCTGGTGGTCGCGCTACTGGTCATACACGGACCGGGAATTCAAGGAGCTGATTTCCGGATTCCAACAGAACCATGTCCCTCTTGACGTGCTCGTGATTGATATGGATTGGCACCTCACATTCAACGAGGTTACGGGGAACCGTAAGCTTGACGCTTCCGGCCATGAGCTCGGGTGGACGGGGTATTCGTGGAACAGGCAGCTCTTTCCGAACCCGGATGAGTTTCTCGCCCACGTACACGAACAGGGGCTCAAAGCCACGGTTAATATCCATCCTGCTTCCGGCGTCCAGCCCTGGGAGGATCAATACCCGCAGATGGCCGGCGCCATGGGAATTGATCCGGCAACCAAGGAGTACGTTCCCTTCGACATCACGGACAACACGCTTGCCAAGAACTTCATGGACATCGTGATTCACCCGCTCGAGCGCCAGGGAATTGACTTTTTCTGGCTCGACTGGCAGCAGGAGCAGACCACCAAGGTTCCCAACCTCAATCCCACCTGGTGGCTGAATTATGTGTTCTTCAGCGATCAGGAGCGCGAAGGCAAGCGTGCGCTGCTGTTTCACCGCTGGGGCGGCTTGGGAAATCATCGCTACCAGATTGGGTTTTCCGGCGACACCATTTCCGTCTGGGATTCGCTCGCCTTCCAGCCTTATTTCACTGCCACGGCAGCCAACGTGGGGTATGCCTATTGGAGCCACGACATCGGCGGGCACATGCCCGGCGCCATTGAGCCCGAACTTTACTTGCGCTGGATCCAGTGGGGGATTTTCAGCCCGATTTTGCGAACCCATACGACGAAAAATCCGGGCGCGGAACGCCGTATCTGGGCCTATCCGGAACCCTTTGCGGACTTGATGCGCCGATGTTTTGCACGACGCTATGCCCTTCAGCCCTACATCTACACCGAGGCCAGAAAAACCTACGACACGGGACTCGCTTTTCTGCGCCCACTCTATTACGACTGGCCGGAAGCGCCCCAAGCCTATGAGGCGAGAAATGAGTACCTGTTTGGAGACAGCATCCTGGTCCATCCTGTGACACAACCTGTGGCCAAGGATTCGCAACTTGCGAAAATCTCAGTTTGGCTGCCCGAGGGTGATTGGATCGAATGGGACAGCGGCGCGAGCTTCCACGGCCCTGTCACTGTTGATCGCTGCTTCTCAATCGGCCAGATTCCTTTGTACGTGAAGACGGGCAGCATCATTCCCATGCAGCCGGCGATGAGCTACACGGGCGAAAAACCCGTAGACCCACTCGTCCTTACTATCGCCCCTTTGCAGGACGGCGGCGCGTCAAGTTACCGCCTCTATGAAGACGCGGGCGACACCAGGGGGTACCAGCAGGGCGAAGCCGCATGGACACAGATCGACGCGGCTTTGAGCGGCGACGGCAGCGAATTAACCTTGAAGGTCGAGCCCGCCGAGGGGCATTACCCGGGGATGCGAACAGAACGGGCTTATGAACTGCGCCTACCGGGAAGCTGGCCGCCTTCCTCAGTAAGCGCCAACGGCGAATCCCTCGGGTACTCAAGGAAGGCGGGCGCACCTGGATGGCACTTCGAGGGCGACTCGTTGACGACTGTAATCACAACCCAAAGCTTCAGCGTGACTCAAGGGGTGACGGTTAAGGTGAGGATCAAGCCGGAGATGGCGCGCGCGCGCTCAATGCTCGATGGATTTCCGGGTAAGATGACTCGCCTGCGTGAGACATACGATATCCTGAACGCCGGTTGGCCCGTCAGCTGGTCGCCCGATCCCCTGATTGACGCGATGCAGACGGGAGACCGCATTGGTTATAATCCGGAGATAGCGTGGACTGAGGTGAGCGCACTGCCGGAGAAACTTGCCGGCCTGGCCAGCATCATTGACGCCCTGCATCGCAAGGCGAGCTCCCCCGCGTTTGCCCGGATGAAGCAGTCGAAGAATCACCCGGGGCCGAGCCTTGAGGAATACAATCGGCTGGTTGACGTTGCCCTCGCCCACATTGCGGACATCATTGAAACTCAGACGCCGGAATGATTCCAGTCACGATATCCGCATCATGATCGTTATCTCCACGTTCTATTTCTTGTGCCGAAAATCCAACCCAAACTGGGGCGCAGACTTTGTACCAATCACTTTAACTGGGACTTCCGTCCCCGCACCGTCCTTGCTAAAGAAAGGATCAACCGGCTTCAAGAAGATTGATTTCCAGCCGCCTACCATTTGTGAGAGCTTTGCGTCCATGCGCGCGCGCCCATGAAAATCGAACAGTTCGCCATCCAGGCTGTAGTTCCCAGTCAAATCCACTTCTGTTCCTGGGACGAAGAATTGAAGTTGCGAGAACCAGAAAGTGCCGGCGTCCAAACGAAATTTGCCCTTCATGATTGATGGAATATCCTCTGGGAGGTCCATTTTGGCCTGCTTGGGTTTCCCCTGGCCGCGCATGCTCAATTCATTCACCTTGGCCTGTATTTTGTCATTTGTAAAATGGGCCTTTGAAATCTCGAAATTTCCCGCCAGCCTGAGACGATCTGGAACGGCTGCCGTCCCCGGCCGTAGGTCAAAAATAGTCGACAATCGCATGTGACCTGTCATCACGGGAGGCTCTGTCCGAATCGCCATCCTCAGCAAATCCTCAATTTTCGAGTCCTCGATTTTTAACTCGAGATACACCCGGTGACCGTCCGGCGCCTTCACGCGTTCCGCATAGCCCGTGGCGATTAGGGAAGAATTCAGAATTTTTGCCCTTATGGGTTGCAGGTAGGTATCTCCGCTGGTCCCATCCACGATGGCGTGGAAATCAGTGTGTAACGGTACGGGATGGCCGCTGACCGAGACCCGAAAGTCGGGTGTGTCGGTCTCTCCATCGACGATGATACGGCCCAGGGCCCCTTGATAATTGCCGGTGGAAGAAAGGATTCCGCCTATACCATTGATGCTTGAGAGGTCCGCGTTTGTGAACGAATACGTGCCCTGTACCGGCATATCGCGAGGAGCATCAGCCCGCCAAGGGCCGAAGAGTCCGGTCGAATGGATATCGCCCACTGGTTTGGGATTGAGGAGATTGGCATCAAAACGGAAGGGTTTATCCGGCCCGAGATCCTTCATGATCAGGCTTCCAATATCGAATTGCAGCGGGAGTTTATCCGGTTGCAAAGTATTGATCACGAGCTGAGCCTGCTCGCAGACAAACTGATCGACATAAATCTTGGCCTTGCCCATTTCCGTTCTCATAGTCTTGGAGTCTTGCACCTGTTCTTTGGGGGGAATATTTAACTGTAGACCTTTCAGATAAACCATGTGAACGCGCATCGGGGTATGTAAAAAGTTGAAGAATCCGGCGTGAAATCGGAACTCTTGAATACTCAAAAGGGGCTGAATTCCGGGCTCATGAATGTTCAAATCGGTTTTCCCGAAGATATTAAGTCCGTTGCCGGATACTTCCAGCTCCCGCCCCACGGAAACATGGAATGCAGCCAGAGTGACCCGGCTTTGGAAACGCGCAGAGAGAGTCTCGATCACCCTTGCGCGCAGGATCGGTTCGGCATAATGCATCTCGAAGGCAATCAAAGCCGCGAGAACGACCGCAATGAATAAAGAGATCCCACCAATCCAAATGAAAAGCGATCGCCTCGCCGGTCTAGATTGCAGAGGTTCTCCAGCTCCACCCATGTTCCTATATTAGTGTACCTTAACCTCCTTTTTGTAGCCGTCGTCCGCAATGAAGAAGCTGCCCGGGGATTAGCTTGGGGTGAAACTTACCAGACCTTCCGGATTTCTCCAAGATTGAAGCTTATAGATGGAATAAAGTCAAAAAAGGCAATATCCTAGTCAAGTTCTACTGCCCAGATCAGGTGGTATCTGGAGGCAAGGAATAATTGACCCCGATCGACCGAGATGATCAATTGCCTTTGGGCGCCAACCGACAGCCTGGTGGAGCGTGGGAATTTGTGGTCTGGGCTCCTGATCGGGAGAAGGTTGCAGCGCATCTTGTTGGTCCGCGCGAGCGGTGCCTGGCGATGACAAAGGATCGCTGGGGCTACCATCAAGTTCTCGCGGACGACATCGAGCCCCAAACCCGTTACCTCTACCGGCTGGACGATTCGCACGAGTATCCTGATCCCGCGTCGCGGTTTCAGCCCGAGGGCGTTCACGGCCCATCCGAAATCGTGGATTTGGCCGCATTCCATTGGACCGATGCCGATTGGAAGGCTCCCAGCATCGAGGAAAGCATTTTCTATGAAGTCCACGTGGGTACTTATTCCGCGGAAGGATCGCTGGACAGCTTGTCCGCGCATTTGCCGGAGCTGGCCGCCCTGGGAGTGACGACGATTGAGGTGATGCCGATTGCGCAATTTCCCGGTTCGCGCAATTGGGGTTACGACGGCGTTTTTCCTTTTGCGGTCCAGAATAGTTACGGAGGCCCGCTTGCGCTTCAACGGTTCGTAAATGCCGCGCACGCCCACGGGCTCGCGGTCGCTCTTGATGTGGTATATAACCACCTTGGGCCGGAAGGAAACTATCTTGGCCAATTCGGGCCTTACTTTACCCACCGCTATATAACGCCGTGGGGGCAAGCCATCAATTTCGATGGAGCCCAAAGCGGCCCGGTTCGCTGGTTCTTCATCCAAAACGCATTGAGTTGGTTCGAGCATTACCACGTTGATGTTTTAAGACTCGATGCGATACACGGCATATTCGATTTGGGCGCTTATCACTTTCTGGCGGAACTCCAAGATCAGGTTCAGCTCGCCAGTAAACGACTCGGCCGCCAACTTCACTTGGTCGCGGAGAGCGATCTCAACGATGCGAGAATCTTGTTGCCTCGCGAAAAGGGCGGATACGGACTGCCCGCCCAGTGGAGCAATGATTTTCATCACTCACTGCACACTCTCCTTACGCGCGAGGCGAACGGCTATTACGCCGATTTTGGCAGCATAAACCACTTGGCGGAAGTTCTCCGCGCGGGATGGTTTTACCAGGGGCAATACTCCAAGTTTCGCCGCCGCCGGCATGGAAATTCGCCGCGCGGAATTTCTCGATCGCATCATGTGGTATGTAGCCAGGATCACGACCAAGTTGGGAACAGGGCTCACGGTGAACGCCTAAGTGCACTGGCCAACTTCGAGGCGCAAAAGTTGGCTGCGGGAATCACATTACTTTCACCCTTCGTTCCGCTTCTGTTCATGGGAGAGGAATATGGGGAGCTTTCGCCGTTCCTCTATTTCGTGAGCCACGGGGATAAAGACCTGGCCGATGCTGTTCGACGTGGGCGCCGCAGCCAGTTTTCCGAGTTTGGATGGACTGATGACATACCTGATCCTCACGACGAGAAAACTTTCGCGGATTCGAAGTTAAAACAGAACCTGGCAGACGCCGATCCGCATCGAACATTGCGATTGTTTTACCTGGAACTGATTCGATTTCGCCGGGCCAATCATCTGGCTTCGGATGCGAATTTAGAAGTTACAGAAAGCGAAAGCCTGCGCGTTTTGACCCTCTTAAGGACGGCGCATGGCCTCTCTCTCCTGATGGTTTTCAACTTCAATACCAGCGAAGCCTCGGTCCCATTAGACATGCCGACAGGTTCCTGGACGACGGACCTGAATTCTGCGGACACCCGTTGGCTGGGCCCGGGCCAGCGGATTCCGCCCACTGTCGACTCTTCGAATAACCTTGCGCTACCGGGCCAATCGTTTGTCGTGTTCAAACGCGAGATCAAAAACTAGGGGCATCCATGCGATACCTATGCGTTCATGGCCATTTCTATCAGCCGCCGCGGGAGAATCCTTCCCTTGAAGCCATTGAGCTCCAGGACTCGGCCTATCCCTACCACGATTGGAATGAGCGAATTTGTGCGGAATGTTACGCCCCCAACGCGGCTTCGCGGATTCTAGATGAACAGCAGCGAATCCTCGAACTGGTAAACAATTACGCGCATATCAGCTTCAATTTCGGTCCCACCCTGCTCTCCTGGCTTGACGAAAAGGCCCCGAAAGTATACGCGGCGATTCAACGGGCGGATCAACTAAGCCGGGAAAGGTTTTCCGGCCACGGCTCCGCGATGGCACAGGGTTACAACCATATGATTCTTCCTCTGGCCAATCGCCGTGACAAGGTCACGCAAGTGAGTTGGGGCATCAGGGATTTCGAATATCGATTTCACCGGAAGCCTGCGGGAATGTGGCTCCCGGAGACGGCGGTCAATATCGAGACCCTGGAAGTCCTCGCAGAGCAAGGCATCCGCTTCACAATATTAGCCCCACGGCAGGCGAGACGTGTGCGGCGCAAGAACGGCCGAAAATGGGTTGATGTGGAAGGAGATCGAATTGACCCCAGTCGAGCCTACATCGTGCACCTGCCGTCGCGCAAGACGATCAGCGTGTTTTTCTACGACGGTCCAATCTCTCAAGCGGTGGCATTTGAGGGTCTGCTGAATGATGGCCAGCGCTTCGCCGATCGCCTTCTGGGCGGCTTCTCGGATTCGAGGACCTGGCCGCAACTCATGCACATTGCCACCGACGGCGAAAGCTATGGTCATCATCATCATCGTGGTGAAATGGCCCTGTCCTATGCTCTGCACCACATCGAGACCAACAAACTCGCCGAATTGACGAATTATGAACAGTTCCTGGAGATGTTTCCGCCTGACCATTTCGTTGAAATTATTCCCGACAGCTCATGGAGCTGCATCCACGGCGTGGAGCGATGGAAGTCCAATTGTGGATGCAACTCAGGTGGCCATGCGGGCTGGAACCAGGAATGGCGGGCGCCTTTACGAGCCGCCCTGGATTGGCTGCGGGACAACCTGATCAGCCTCTATGAAGAGAAAGCGGCAGGACTTTTGAAAGATCCGTGGAAGGCTCGGAACGACTTCATCCAAGTGATTCTGGATCGCTCGGACGAATCAGTCGCGTCTTTTTTCAACCAGAACGCAGTCCATCCACTTGATCACAACCAGCAGGTGCTGGCTTTGAAGCTGCTCGAGATGCAACGCCACGCTTTGTTGATGTACACGAGTTGTGGCTGGTTTTTCGACGAACTGTCAGGCCTTGAAACCGTCCAGGTGCTGCATTATGCCGGGCGCGCGCTGCGCCTGGCTCAGGAAAGCACCGGACGTGAACTCGAATCCGACTTCATCGGGCGCCTCCAGCAGGCAAAAAGCAATCTGCCGGAGCTCGGCGATGGCGGCCGCATTTATGAGAAATGGGTGAAGCCCGCCTACGTTGGCATCGAACAACTGGCGGGCCACTTCGCCATCAGTTCCCTCTTTGAGGAATACGAAGCCCAGTCCAGAATTTACTGCTATGAGGTCGAACGCTCGCAATTCTCCATTGAAGCCGAGGGAAAGCTGCGACTGGGCCTGGGGAAGGCCTGCTTCGGATCCCGAATCACCAGCGAGTCACAGGCATTCACCTTTGCCACCGTTCATCTGGGCGAGCACAATGTTGTCGCTGGCGCGCGCCTTTCGAATCCAAACGAGGACGACGCGTTTCAAAAGAAATTGTCGGAAGTCTTCTCCCGGTCGGATATCGCCGAGATTGTTCGTGTTTTCGATGAAGCATTCCACGACCAAACATTCTCGTTGCGGTCCCTTTTTCGTGACGAACAACGAAAGATCATCAAATTGATCCTGGCTGAGTCGCTGGCGGCCTCCGTCGCATCTTATCGGTCCGTGTATGACAGCCAGGCGCCCCTGATCCGGTTTCTTTATGACCTGACAATTCCTGTTCCCCCCGTCTTAAGGACTGCCGCCGAGATTGCCCTCAACAATCAAATGCGCGCTGCCTTTGAGCGGCCTGAACTCGATGCCGCGAGCATCCAGAGTACCCTCCGGGAAGCCGCAGCCAGTCACGTCGATTTGGACGTCGCGACGCTCGAGTTCGCCATTCGCAAGAGGCTGGAAAAAGAAGCTGCTCAGTTGGCGGAGCATCTGGATAAAATCGAAAATATCCATAAGCTCGCCGAATTGGTCGATTTCGTGGAGTTGCTGCCTTTCCCGGTGATCTTGTGGGAAGTTCAAAATATTTTGTTCGACCCGCTGATCCAATCCATCAAGGGGGATCATACGGGCCCGGCGCAAGGCCCGCTGAGAGATGAGGTGTTGAAGCTAAGCGAACGGCTGAAGATCGTGATTCCGGGGATAAAACATGGCTGATCCCAATGTTCCCGCGGCGACCTATCGCCTCCAATTCAACGGCGATTTCAGATTTTCGGACGCCACCGTTCTTGTCGATTACCTGGCGAGCCTGGGAATCACGGATGTCTATTCTTCGCCCATCCTGATGAGCCGCAAAGGCAGCAGGCACGGTTACGACGTAACGGATCCCACGCAAATCAATCCCGAGATCGGTTCCCTTCACGATTTCGAAGATCTTGAAAACGAACTGCTCAAGCGCGGAATGCGGCTCATTGTGGATATCGTACCGAATCACATGGCAGCCAGCAGTGAAAACCGATGGTGGATGGATGTTCTGGAAAACGGCAGCGATTCGGCGTTTGCCTCTTACTTCGACATTGACTGGCGCCCTCCCTCGCGGAATCTCGAAGGGAAGGTGCTCTTGCCCGTGCTCGGACGTCCCTTCGGGGATGCGTTGGACCATGTCGATTTGCGGCTTCTGCTTGAAGGCGGAAAGTTTTTGGTTCAATATTTCGAAAATCTCTTCCCTCTCACGCCTCGATCATACCGCCGGCTGCTTAAACATCGTATTGGTGAGCTCAAGGACTCGTTGTCGGAAGAGTCGCCCTCCTATCAGGAGTATTCCGGCATCGTCGCGGCACTGGCGTCGCTCTCGGAGATGGCGCAATCGGGTGCGATTGCCGAGAACCGTGTCCGGCTGGATGCCATTCGTGAGAGGTTACAGCGGCTGATTGCCGGCAACGCCGAAATCGCCGCATTCATTGACGCCAACATCGCTGACTTCAACGGGCATCCGGGCGACACGGCCAGCCTGTGCCCGCTGGAAAGTTTGTTGGGCGAGCAGAATTTTTTGTTGGCGTACTGGCAGGATCCAAACGAGGGCATCAATTATCGACGTTTTTTTACCATCTCCGATCTTGTGGGCATTCGGGCGGAAGACCCGATGGTTTTTGAGGCTACTCACGATCAAATTCTTCATCTCATTGCCAAGGGAGCGATACGCGGACTGCGCATTGATCACATCGATGGATTGCGTGACCCTCTGGGCTACCTCACCAAACTCCAGGAGCGCCTGGCAGCCTCCCGATCTCCGGAGGCCGGCCCTCCTTATGTGTTGGTGGAGAAGATCCTGTCCGCAAACGAAGCGCTGCCTGAGGACTGGCCCGTTTCAGGAACAACCGGATATGAGTACCTGAATGCGGCGAACGGCCTCCAGGTCAATCCAAGCGGCGCTCTTGACTTGGAGAAAGCGTACTTCGGTTTTATCGGAAAAGAAATGAGCTTTGCCGACGTCATGTACGAGAAAAAGAAACTCGTCATGAATACCATGCTGCGAGTCGAAATGCAGTCGCTCGGGCGCCAGTTGGCCCACCTTGCCGCCCGCGACCGTTACGCAAGAAACTTAATACGTCAGGAGTTGATGTATGCCCTGATTGAAGCAATCGCATGTTTTCCCGTTTACCGGACCTACATTCGCAATCTCGAAATGCCCGAACCCTCGCGAAAACTGATCGAGCGGGCCATCGACGAAGCTCGAATGCGCCGGCCGCGGCTGAATCCGCAATGTTTCGATTTTCTGCGCGATGTCCTGACCCTGGCAAATCCTCCCCATATTCTTTCCGACCAGCGCGAGGCGCGATTGGCGTTTGTAATGCGGTTGCAACAATTCACCGGACCTATCGTAGCCAAAGGCCTGGAGGATACGGCGCTCTACGCCTATTATCCGCTGCTTTCTCTCAACGAGGTCGGAGGGAATCCGGAGCCCACCGCAGTTGCGTCCCGCGAAGATTTTTACGAATTCATGCGCGAGCGGCAGAAGCGCTGGCCAAACAGCCTGAATGCCACCTCCACTCATGATACCAAGCGAAGTGAAGACGTCCGCGCCCGGCTGAATGTTCTTTCGGAGATTCCTGAAATGTGGGCGGGGGAAATAGCCGCCTGGTCGGCGGAAAACAAATCGCGCAAACAAACTGTTGAGGGTCGCGAAGTGCCGGACCCGAACGAGGAATATTTCATTTACCAGACTCTGGTGAGTTTGTGGCCTGCCGATCCTTCCGAGCTACCCTCGATCTCCGCGCGCCTTCAGGCCTGTGCCGTCAAGGCAATTCGTGAAGCCATGGTTCACACGCGCTGGACTGAACCCAATTCGGCACACGAACAGACCGTGTGCAGTTTCATCGAGCGAATTCTCGATCCTCAGTCAAGCGCCCCGTTTCTTGCCAGTGTGGCGCGCTTTCTCTCCACAATTTCTTATGCCGGCATGGTCAATAGCCTCGGCCAGGCCTTGTTAAAGATCGCAAGCCCGGGCGTCCCGGACTTCTACCAGGGTTCTGAGCTTTGGGATTTTCATCTGGTGGATCCCGATAATCGAGGGCCCGTCGATTTTCAAACCCGGGCCGAAGCTCTTCGCAGTATCACAGACCGGTCGGGTGCCCGGAGTGTCGCGATTGCAGCGGATCTGCTGGCACATTGGCCCGATGGGCGAGTTAAGCTTTACTTGATCTGGAAAGCGCTGGGCTGCCGGCGTAAACAATTGGCAGTGTTCAGAGAAGGAGAATTCATTCCTGTTGAAGCCGTTGGCGACCGGTCTGAGCACCTAATTGCGTTCCTCAGACGGCATGGAGAAAATCAGGTTCTTGTGGTGGTTCCCAGGTGGGTCGTGAATTTTGTAGATCGGGATGCCCAAGTCCTCCGGGATTTTCTGGGAGGAACAAATCTGAAGTTGCCACCCGCCTCGCCCCTCTCCTGGCGCAATGTCTTCACTGGGCGGACTATCGAAGCCAAGCCAGGGGATGGGAATCAGATTATTGCCGCCAGTGAATTGTTGAGCGATTTCCCCGTTGCGCTGCTGACGGCCAACACCAATCGCGCGGAATAGCCTGGCGAAACCGCGAGGCGCTCAGGTTCTCTTCCGGGGAGCCTTGAGCGTGGATCAGGTTTTTACCTGATATCTTGAAGTCGTGCACAACGCTCAAAATAGAGACCTTATGCTACGAATGGCGCGAGGCTTTGAAAGGTCGCGAGACGGGAGGCGGTTCCTGGTGATCCTGGGGGAATTCTATTCACCAGCGAGGAGGGTGTGACGCGTGCCAGACCAGCAGGCTGACGGGCGACGCCGCGTCGTAATTGAGCGGGTTCGGCCCCAAATCGATAGCGGGCGGTTTGCGATCAAACGCGTAGTGGGTGAACGAGTCATCGTGGAAGCCCGGGTTTTCGCAGATGGGCACGACCAGATCGCCTGCCAGCTCCTGTACCGGCACGAAGAGGGCGAGATGCAAACTTCGCCCATGAAGCCGCTCGGCACCGACCTGTGGCGCGGCGAGTTTCCGGTTCTGGAATTGGGGAAATACCGATATACGGTCGAAGGCTGGATCGATCGGTTCCGAACATGGCGAACTGATTTAACCAAGCGAATCGCGGCGGAGCAGAACCTCGATGTCGAAATTCTCGCCGGAGCGCGGCTCATCGAGATGGCCGCAGAAAGAGCCAGCCGTGGTGACGCTGAAATACTTCGCCAATGGGTGCGGAGATTGCGCGAAGCAAAAAATAGAGAACTTCAACAGACCGTGGCTCTGGACGAAGAACTCCTAAACCTCATTCAGCGTTATCCGGAGCGTGACCTCGCCAGCCGATATGAGAAGAAATTAGACGTTATTGTGGATCGCGAGAAAGCGCGCTTCTCGACGTGGTACGAAGTTTTTCCACGATCGTGTTCGCCTGAACCCGGGCGCCACGGATCCCTGCGCGACTGTGAGGCGAGGCTCAAGTATATAGCGTCGATGGGTTTTGACGTCGTCTACCTGCCACCCATCCACCCCGTTGGGCATACATTCCGCCGGGGAAAGAACAACACAAGTCCCGCGCGGCAAGATGATGTCGGCAGCCCCTGGGCTGTCGGGGCTGAGGAAGGCGGCCACACGTCGGTTCATCCCCAACTAGGGACTCTTGATGATTTCAAGCATTTTGTTTCAACCGCCAAGGGACTTGGATTGGAAGTGGCGCTCGATATTGCCTTCCAGTGCTCGCCTGACCACCCCTACGTCAAACAGCATCGAGAATGGTTTCGGACGCGTCCCGACGGCTCCATACAGTACGCGGAAAATCCGCCCAAGAAATATGAGGACATTTATCCGATCGACTTCGGGTCCTCGGATTGGCAGGCGTTGTGGGCCGAACTGAAAGGCGTTTTCGATTTCTGGATTGAACAAGGGGTTCGAATCTTTCGGGTTGATAATCCTCATACCAAACCATTCCCCTTCTGGGAATGGGTAATTGGCGAGATCAAGCGACAGAATCCAGAGGTGCTCTTCCTGGCCGAGGCGTTTACCCGGCCCTCGGTAATGTATCGGCTTGCCAAACTCGGCTTTACCCAGAGCTATACTTATTTCGCCTGGCGCAACACCAAAGAAGAGCTTACAGAATATTTTCGCGAACTAACCCAGACAGAAACACGGGAATACTTCCGGCCGAATCTTTGGCCAAACACCCCGGACATCCTACCCGAGCCGCTCCAAGTTGGTGGACGCCCTGAGTTCATGATCCGCCTCATATTAGCGGCGACGCTCGGCGCCAACTACGGAATTTACGGCCCAGCCTTTGAGTTATGCGAGAACTCGCCCATCCGTCCGGGGAGTGAAGAATATTTGAATTCGGAGAAATACGAACTCAAGCAACGCGACCTTAATTCCGCCGCAAGCTTGAAGGAATTGATCGCCCGCATCAATGGAATTCGCAGGGAGAATCCGGCGATGCAGAGCGATCTCAACCTTCGCTTCCACGCGACGGACAACCCTTCGATCATTTGTTACAGCAAAGCGACCGAGGATTTCTCAAATATTATCGTGGTCATCGTGAATCTCGACCCGTCTCATACCCAGGCTGGCTGGATTGATCTTGATCCCAGCCTCATAGGGTTAATGGGGAGTACTGCCTTTCAGGTACACGACTTGCTTAGCGATGGCCGCTTTTTATGGCAAGGCGCCAGGAATTATGTAGAACTTGAACCAGAAAGCCTCCCGGCGCATATATTGCACGTGCGCCGGTGGGTTCGCACGGAACGGGATTTTGCTTACTATCTTTAGATGGAACCATCCCAACTCCAGCCTGGAATGGTGGAGGCAAAGAAGGGCATCGCCATGCAACCGGCTTTAAGTGAATACGATTTGTACTTGCTTGCTGAAGGCACGCATAGTCGCGCCTACGAGAAGTTAGGGGCTCACCTGTGTGAGAGAAACGGCGCTCGCGGTGTGCAATTCGCCGTATGGGCGCCTAACGCGGAGTACGTGTCCGTAATTGGGGACTTCAACAAATGGAATTCCAAAACCCATCCCATGCGTCCCAGTTCGGCAGGTGTCTGGGAAACCTTCATTGCCAACATCGAATCGGGAACGCTTTATAAATACCATCTGAAATCCCGCTATCGAGGTTATACGGTAGACAAAGCCGATCCATTTGGTTTTGCCGCGGAGATTCGCCCCCGCACCGCATCGCGCGTTTGGAATCTCCAGGATTATTCGTGGCAGGACGATTCATGGATGGCCAGTCGGGCAGGGAGTAATTCCCTCAACGCTCCGATTTCGATCTACGAAATGCACGTTGGCTCGTGGAGGCGTGTCCCTGAAGAGGGTAATCGGTGGCTGACCTACCGCGAATTGGCCCCAATTTTGGCCGACTACCTCCATGAGGCGGGTTTTACGCATGTTGAGTTTCTCCCCATGATGGAGCACCCCTTCGACGGTTCGTGGGGATTTGAGGTCATGGGTTACTTCGCTCCCACCAGCAGATTCGGAACACCGGCCGACTTCATGTACCTGATTGATTACCTCCATCAGCGCGGAATCGGCGTCATTCTGGATTGGGTCCCGGCTCATTTCCCCAAAGACGAAGCTGGATTGGGCTATTTCGATGGATCTCACTTGTATGAGCATGAAGACCCCAGACTGGGAGAGCAATTGGACTGGAATACTTTCGTTTTCAATTACGGCCGCAACGAGGTCCAGAACTTTTTGATCAACAACGCTCTGTTCTGGTTCGACAAGTACCATGTGGATGGTCTTCGGGTGGATGCGGTCGCCTCGATGTTGTACCTCGATTACGGGCGCCGTGATGGGGGGTGGATCCCCAATCGCTTTGGAGGCAGGGAAAATATTGAAGCGATTCAATTCTTGAGAACTCTTAACGAGCACGTTTATACTGCGTTTCCAGACATTATGATGATTGCCGAGGAGTCGACGGCCTGGCCGCAAGTGTCCAGGCCCCCTTATGTCGGTGGCCTTGGATTTGGGCTCAAGTGGAACATGGGCTGGATGCACGACGTGCTCAACTATATGTCGCAAGATCCTATTTTTCGCAGCTATAACCACAATCAGATTACCTTCAGCCTGGTTTATGCGTTTACGGAGAATTTCGTTTTGCCTTTCTCCCATGATGAAGTCGTCTATGGCAAGGGTTCGATGCTGGGCAAAATGCCAGGTGACGAATGGCAGAAGTTCGCCAACCTGCGGCTTCTCTACGGCTTTATGTTCGGGCATCCCGGCAAGAAGCTTCTCTTTATGGGCGATGAATTCGGGCAATGGTCGGAATGGAATCACGACAAAAGCCTTGACTGGCATTTACTGAAGTACCCGTTCCACGCCGGCCTGGCGCGCTGGGTGCGCGATCTCAATACTTTGTATCGCGGCCAATCCGCCCTGTTCGAACTGGATCCCGAAGCAGCGGGTTTCGAGTGGGTCGATTGCAATGACTCGCAGAGGAGTATCATTAGTTTTATCCGGCGCGGGCGAAATCCGGACGAAGAGCTCCTCTTCGCGTGTAATTTCACCCCCGTCGTTCGCCAAAACTACCGTGTGGGGGTCTCGCAGAGCGGACATTGGAAAGAAATCCTGAACAGTGACGCTCCTTTATATGGTGGCAGCGGCCAGGGAAACTTCGGTGGTTTATCGGCCACTCCGCTTCCGGTTCACGGGCGGCCTTTCTCGTTGAATATGACGCTGCCTCCCCTCGGGCTGGCTGTTTTTAAGCACGAATCTCACAATGGGGAGTAAGGTGACAAGGGTTCCATGCCAAACAAGCCAGGCAGTGCGCTCGATCCTCAATGGTACAAAGACGCTGTCATCTATGAGCTGCACGTTCGGGCTTTCAAGGACAGCAATGGAGATGGCATAGGTGACTTTCCGGGATTGATCCAGAAACTGGACTACCTTCAAGATCTGGGCGTCACCTGTTTATGGTTGCTGCCGTTCTTTTCCTCCCCCCTCAAAGACGATGGCTACGACATCTCGAACTACGTTGATGTCCACCCGATGTATGGAACGCTCGATGACTTCCACGCCTTCCTGGAAGCCGCTCATGAGCGCGACCTCCAGGTGCTGATCGAACTGGTGATGAATCATACTTCCGATCAGCATCCATGGTTCAAAGCCGCACGCCAATCTCGCGAATCGCCGTTCCGGGATTATTACGTATGGAGCGACACTGACCGGAAATATGAAGGCGCCCGCATTATCTTCACCGACACCGAGAGGTCCAATTGGACTTGGGATGCCGTGGCCAGCCAATATTACTGGCATCGGTTCTTCGCGCACCAGCCGGATCTGAATTTTGACAATCCGAAAGTCGTCGAAGAAGTGCTGAAAATCATGCGCTTCTGGCTGGATATGGGCGTTGATGCATTGCGAGTGGACGCGATCCCATACCTGGTAGAGCGCGAAGGAACCACCTGTGAGAACCTCCCCGAAACCCACGCCGTCATTAAGAAACTTCGCAGCGAGATTGACGTCGGGTATTCCAATCGAATGATCCTAGCCGAAGCCAATCAATGGCCGACGGATGTGCGCCCCTATTTTGGGGATGGCGACGAATGCCATATGGCGTTCCATTTTCCGTTGATGCCCCGCATCTATATGGGCCTGCGCCAGGAGGACCGGCTGCCCATCACGGACATCATCGCACAAACTCCAGCTATTCCGGACACGTGCCAGTGGGGCCTGTTCCTGCGCAATCATGACGAACTGACACTCGAGATGGTGACCCGCGACGAGCGGGATTATATGTACCTGGCTTATAGCGCCGACCCGCAAATGCGCATCAACCTGGGCATTCGCCGCCGTCTCGCGCCCTTGGTTGACAACAATCGAAGGCGCATTGAGCTGTTGAACAGCTTGCTGCTTTCGTTTCCCGGCACTCCGATCCTTTATTACGGGGATGAACTCGGAATGGGCGACAACATTTACCTCGGTGACCGCAATGGCGTTCGGACCCCCATGCAATGGAATGGCGATCGGAACGCGGGGTTTTCCACTGCCGTGCCGGCCCGCTTGTACAGTCCGGTGATCATGGATCCGGTTTGGGGATACGAAGCGGTCAATGTGGAGGCCCAGCAGAGCGACACGTCTTCCCTCTTGCACTGGATGCGAAATATGATCGCCCTGCGGAAACTATTTCGCGTGTTCGGGCGCGGCACCATCGAGTTTCTGAATCCGGCCAACCGCAAGATCCTGGCTTATATTCGGCGCTACGAAACGGAACAAGTCCTGTGCGTCGCCAATCTTTCCCGCTTTGCCCAGCCCGTCGATTTGGATTTGTCGAAACTGGAAGGGATGGTTCCGGTTGAGATGCTCGGATACGTGGACTTCCCTCCTATTCAGCGCCAGCCTTACCGGCTTACCTTGGCGCCCTATAGCTTTATTTGGCTGGAGCTCCAGCCCAAGCCCGAACCGGCGGAAGCCGGCGTGGAGGTTGTGGAACACTTACCCGTCGACGTGACCGGAGGCTGGCAGGATCTGCTGGAAGGCACCAACCGCGAGCGCATGTTAACCGGGGAACTCTTGGAGTACATTCCGAAGCAGCGCTGGTTTGCCGCAAAGTCCCGCCACATTAAGAAATTAGAAATTGCGGACTGGGCCGAATTGAATCCGGCCCAATCAGCCCTGGCTTTGGTGGAGGTGCAATTCGATTCCGGAACGCCGGACACTTACCAGCTTCCGCTCGCTATGACGTTTGGAGATTTCGGAGATGAACTGCGGAATGCGGCGCCCACGGTTGGCGTTTCCACGATCGCGGCCAATAGATTACGGGGGTTGTTGCACGATGGCGTCTTTGACGACAAAATGTGCGCCGGGTTGCTGGCGCTCATCAAGAACGGCCAAACCTTGGAGGGACGCAACGGCCGCATCCAAGGCGTGCCCGGCAGTTCTTTTCAGAAGATCCTGGGACCTGCGGATGCACCTCTCCAGGCACGGCGCGGCTCGGCCGAACAAAGCAACACCTCGATTCTCTATGGGGACAGATTAATCCTCAAGCTGTTCCGCCGATTGGAAGCCGGCATGAATCCTGATTGTGAAATAGGGCGATACCTGACCGAGAAAACAAGTTTCAATGGAATCCCTCCCTTTGCCGGCATGATCGAATACGTGCCGGCCGCCGGTAAAGTACCTGCCGTGCTCGGGCTCCTGCAAGGTCTGGTGGTGAACGAGGGCGACGGCTGGAAGTGGACCGTCGAGGAGCTCAACCGCTATTTCGAGACGTGCGCTCCCACAGAGTTTCCAGAAAGCGCGAGGGGCGAACTCAGTGATGCGGTTGACCTTTCCGAACGCCCCGTCTCTGCATTCGCCAGAGACCATGTTGGCATTTATCTTGATTTTGCGACAACCCTTGGGCGTCGCACCGCGGAGTTGCATCTGGCCCTTGCTTCACCAACCCAGGATCCCGCATTTGTTCCCGAACCTCTGACGGCCCAAGAAATGCAGGAGCACGTTGCTGATTCCCGCCAGCATGCCGTCGGGGTTTTCGAGGTGCTCAGGGAGCAAGTGTCGCATTTGCCCGATGAAGTGGTTGAAATTGCAGCTTCGGTGCTCAGCCAACGACGCCGGATACTGGATCATTTCGGAGCCATAAAATTCGATGAACTTCAGACACAACGGATCCGCATTCATGGGGATTATCATCTTGGACAGGTGCTTCGAGTGAAGACCGACATCGTCATTCTGGATTTTGAAGGGGAACCTGCCCGGTCTCTGGAATATCGGCGCTCCAAGCAATGCCCCCTCAAGGATGTGGCTGGGATGTTGCGGTCCTTCAGTTATGGCGCCTACGGCACTCTGATCAATTATACCGAGCGTCATCCCGTGGACTTCAACCGCCTCGAACTCTGGGCACAGCTCTGGGAGCGCTCCGTGGCGGCAGAATTCCTGCGCGCTTATCGGGAAACCGCGAAGGGCGCGGACTTTCTCCCTGCCAAAACGGCTGAATTCCGGAAATTGCTCGATGTCTTTTTACTGGATAAAGCGCTCTATGAAATACTTTATGAATTGAACAGCCGTCCCGATTGGGTGCGCATTCCGATGTTGGGGATTCTGTCGCTCGCCATATGAATCCCGCGAGGCGCCGGGCTTTCGCCCGTCCTCGAGGGAACCGGGCGGAATCAATGGAGGACTGAAAATTGGAAGTGGACTCCATCCCGCAACAGACGCAGGATAAAAAGCCGCCAATCCAAAGCGCCGATTTGGTGGTGGGCATTCTCGCCGACCTCGACCGGGATGGCGTTGCGTCGTTGTGCGAGGGCCTTGGCACGTTCCCCGGTTCCCCGCGAATCGTGGTTTTGCAGAGAGGCCCCATCGTCGACGCGCCCCTCGCAACATCGCCGTCGGACTGCGGAACCACTTCCCTCTCCGTAGTGTCCTGGTCTTCACTCGATCCAGAGCCTTCCGGGGCGCTCCAACAGAGCATATCGGCCGCGTGTCTGTCGCTTTTCGCGGTGACCGAAAAACTCAAGGCTCGAGGATGCTGCCTGGTTGCCTCCAAAATGGAAAGCGGGACTCCCCAGTGGGTTGGCCAGCTCATGCAGCCTTTGCTCGATGCGGATTTTCATCTGGTGGTGCCGCGCTATGCCCCCCGAAGTTTGCAGGGGATGTTGAACAGCAGCGTACTCTATCCGCTCATACGATGTCTCTACGGAAAAAGAATCCATAATCCACTCGGGCCTGACGTGGGCGTTTCGCAGCGGCTTGCTCAGAAAATTCTCGGAAACAATCGCAACAACAAGCCCGGGCCGGGCCGGACCCATCCCCTGGCCTCGCTTGTGCCGATGGCCCTTCTTGACAACATGCCGGTATGCGAAGTGCACGTGGGAGCGCGCGTCTATCCCCCGACCGATTGGACGAACCTTAGTTCCCTCGTCGCGCAGGTCCTGGATCCCATTTTTCTTGACATGGAAAGAAGCGCAGCTTTCTGGCAACGCACGAGGGGTTCCCTTCCCATACCGGCCCGCGGCAAACCTTCGTCTGTGTCTCCAGGAACGGAAATCCTGGACACACATCGCATGGTGGAAACTTTCCAGTTGGGAGTCCGCGACCTGCACGAGATCTGGAGCCTGGTTCTTCCACCGGCAATCCTGTTGGAACTTAGAAAACTGTCTCGCTTGACGCCTGAGCAAGTCCATATGCCCGACGCATTGTGGGCGCGTATCATCTATGATTTCGCGCTCGCCCACCGCCTTCGAACCATCAATCGAGAGCACTTGCTCCGCTCTATGACGCCCTTGTACCTGGCATGGGTCGTCTCCTTTGGGCGGGAATTAGAGGGTGCCGAATCGGCAATCGTCGAGAAACGGATCGAGCGCCTGGCGAGCGCCTACGAAGCCGAAAAGCCCTACCTCGTGTCCCGATGGCGATGGCCCGACCGATTTAATCCGTAGCAATTCGAAACGGAGGTGCATGATGTGGAACCAAGTCAAACACGCGTTGGTAGACTCGACGACAAGATTCCTGACGGAGCTTGCCGGACTGCTGCCGGGAATGGTTGCGGTGATTGTGGCTTTGCTGATCTCGGTGTTATTCGCTTGGATCATCGCCATGGTGGTGCGGCGCGTGCTCTCCGGCATGCAATTCGACAAGCGGCTTTCCGGCTGGGGCTTCTCCTCCCTTTCCGAAGGGTCGCCCGGCATGAGTCCAACCCTTCTCATCTCGCGAACCGTTGCCTCCCTGGTGATCATTACCGGACTTTTGATAGGCATTGCGGCTTTCGATGCCGAATCGACGTCTCTATTCGTACGCAGCGTTTTTGCCTACATCCCCAATATCATAGGCGCCGCGCTGGTTTTGTTGGTTGGCAGTGTCATCGCCCGTTTTCTGGCGAGGAGCGTGTTGATTGGAGCGGTGAATATGAATCTTCAACACGCGCGCCTGTTGAGCGCGGGTGTGAAATGGCTCGTAACCGTATTGGCGGTAGCGATGGCTCTGGAACACTTGAGAATTGCCCCGGGGATTGTTGAGCTTGCCTTTGGAATCTTATTTGGCGGGATCGTGCTTTCCCTGGCACTGGCTGTGGGTTTGGGCTCCAAAGAATTGGTAACCAAATCACTCGAGCGGGATGGCAAGAACGTTCCCAGTGAAAATTTCGAAGAACCATTCCGCCACGTTTAAATTGGGGATTTGGCGATGGAAAGGAATATTATGCAACAAACCAAAAGTTCTATTCGAGGTAGAATAGGAAAGGCATTCAGTGAAATCTGAATTACCGCAAGCGAGGCATTTTTCATCCGAAATAACACTCTCCCGAATAATTCTGGAATAGTAACACGCGGCAAACTCGCGCCAACTCTGGTGTGCGCCCTCGCGGTCGCGCTGCTTGCCTGGCTTCTCGCTGGCGCGCTGCCGGGTGGCGAGGCGGCCCCGGCGCCTGGAGAAGCCCGCCCGAACGTCATCCTCATCACCATAGACACGCTTCGCGCCGACCACCTGGGCGTATACGGCTACAATGAAATACAAACACCCGTCATAGATCAACTGGCGCGCTCGGGCGCGCGCTTTGTTCATGCCTACACGCCCGTCCCCATCACTCTGCCGGCGCACACCGCGTTGATGACAGGCAGCTTCCCCATGGCCACGGGCATGCACGATTTCAGCGAGAACAAACTCTCGCCGAATATTCCCACCCTCGCCACTTTGCTTTCAAAAAACGGATATCAAACCGCCGCATTCATTGGCGCCGCTGTGCTCGACTCGCGCTTTGGCCTGAACCAGGGCTTTGAAACTTACTTTGATCACTTTGACTTCAGCCGCCTGGACGAAACCAATCTGGACTTAATGGAGAGGCGCGGGGATCAGGTGATGGACGAAGCGCTGGGATGGTTGAAGCGCCGGCCCATCCACGCGGCGCAGCCGTTCTTCCTGTGGGTTCACCTCTATGATCCCCACTTCCCTTACACCCCGCCCGAGCCTTACGCTACCCGCTATCGCTCGCATCCCTACGATGGCGAGATCGCGTTCGCCGATTCGCAAGTGGGCCGCTTGATGGCGTATTTGAAAGAGCAGCATCTGGACGCAGCCTCGGTGATTGCTCTGGCGGCCGACCATGGCGAGGGACTGGGTGAGCACGGTGAAAAGACCCACGGTTTTTTTGTTTATAACTCCACCCTGCACGTGCCCCTGCTGATAAAAATTCCCGGCGCCCAGCCACGCGTGATTGAGGACGGCGTATCGCTGGTTGACGTGATGCCCACCTTGCTCCAGGCGGTGAAAATCTCCGCTCCACCCAGCGTGCAGGGGCGCAGCTTGCTCAGCCTCGTGCAGGGGCGCGCCGACCAGAATTCGAGCGGAACGTCGATGCTTTACGCCGAAACTTATCTGCCTCTCCTGCATTTTCACTGGAGCCAGTTACGCGCCTTCCAATCGGGCGGCTTGAAATATATCGACGCGCCACACCCCGAACTCTATGACACCCGAAACGACCCGCCCGAGCTGAGGAATCTCTACGCGGAGCGCGCATCCGCCGGGAAGGATATGCACGACAAACTCCTTGCCCTTCTGCGCCATTACACTCCCTCGGGCGGCAATACGGTGGCGGGAGAAGAGCCCACCGACCCCGCCCTGCTGGAGCGCCTGCGTTCGCTCGGCTATGTGGCGATTTCCGGTGGTTCGGTCTCAGAGGCCGGCGGCAAAACTCTCGCCGATCCCAAGGAGCGGGTCCAGGTCTACGAACTTTTCTCCGATGCGATGGCCGACGGGCAGCACGGCCGCTACCAGGAATCGCTGCGGAAACTCCACGAGGCGGAAAGAACCGAGCCCTCCTCCATGCCCATTCACTACATGATGGCGCTCGACCTGTACCGGATGAAGGATTTTCACGGCGCGCTCGACGAATTCAAGGCCACGCTGGAAATCGATCCCAAATTTGCGCTGGCCACGTATTATGAAGGCCTGTCGCAGGTCGAGCTGGGCGATCTCGACGCCGCCACCGCTTTATTCGAACACGCTCTCGAACTCGATCCATCCAACTTTTCCGCTGCCTATAACCTGGGCGCCGCGGAAGTCAAAAGGGATCGGGTTGAAGATGCCTTGCGAGATTTCCAGCGCGCGGTCACGATCAATCCGGATTACGCGCAGGCCTACGAAGCAATTGGCGAACTCCAACTCTATATGAAGCAAAATGACGAAGCCATTCGCGCCCTGGAGCACGCGGTGGCCATCGTCCCTGGCTTCAGCAAGGCGCACTACAACCTGGGCCGCGCCTATCAGGCCGCCGGCCGCAATGACGACGCCCAGCGCGAATTCGCGCGCGCGAAAGCCAGGTGAAGGATCTTCCACCTTACCGATCTCCCTCCCTTTGCCCTTCTATTTGCCTCAAATAGCGTTACAATTGGAAAAATTTTCAGCGGGGAGGGTGGTCATGAAAAGCGCAATTCGTTTGATGTTGTTGATCGGTGTTATAGCTCTGGCGTGGATTTCGTACGGCCCCAGTCCCGCATTAATACTCGCTGGGCCTCAGCTTGTCGTGCCCCAACCACCTAATGCGCCACCCTCCGGACCTCAGATCCCGGGTGACCCGACTCAATTGCGTGCGCCGCGTCCGAGAGTGCCGCCGGACTTCCAAGTGGGCCCAAAGGACTCCAGACCTGAACGAAAGACGGTTGATTCCACGAAGGCTCAAAGAGAAGCCGAGGAACTTGAGGCGCTGGCGAAAAAAATTCAGGGCGAGGTTGGCCAGCTCTCCAAGAACATCCTGCCCAAAGACCTGGATGAGGATCTGAAGCATATTCAAAAGCTCGCCAAGCACATGCGCGGGGAGATTACGCCTTAGGTGAAAATGCCGGCAACATCTTTGCTGAAAAAAGGAACCCGCCTGCCCCGGCAATTATTTCTGGGCCTATTGGGCGCAACGCTTCTTAAGCTTGCTTATGGAGGATTGCCTCGACCTGCTCCCCAGACCAAAGCGAACTCAGTCATTTTAATCACAGTGGACACGTTGCGCGCCGACCACGTGGGCTGTTACGGCGCGCGCACCGTAAAGACGCCTGCCATGGACGCCCTCGCCGCCCAGGGCACGCGCTTCGACAACGCCCTCACTTGTGTTCCGATCACTGTGCCTTCCCATGCGGCCATCCTGAGCGGCACCTACCCCATGTGGAATGGCATGCGCGATTTCACCAGCCCGCCACTACAACCGGGCGTCGGCCTCCTGGCCGAAGCATTCGAGCGCCACGGTTATACCACCGCGGCTTTTGTCAGCGCTTTCGTCCTCGATTCTTCCTGGGGCTTAAGCAGAGGTTTCCAGACTTACGACGATCAGTTTGATCCCCATCAGTTCGAGACGAGGAATCCCGGCAATGTTCAGCGCCGCGCCAAAGAAACGGTGGACCATCTTTTGGCCTGGTTCAAGTCACAAGAACCAGGAAGCGCGACCAAACCCTATTTCGTCTGGCTGCACTTGTATGACCCGCATAGCCCATACGATCCTCCCGAACCTTTCCATGCCCGGTATAAGGGCCATTTGTATGATGGGGAAATCGCCTACGTGGACAGCCAGCTTGGCCGCCTGTTCGATTACTTGCGCCAAACGGGAACCTATGACCGATCGGCCATCATTTTAATGAGCGACCACGGGGAATCGCTGGGCGAGCACGGCGAAGACGAGCATGGCTTCTTTATTTACCGCTCAACATTGCGCGTTCCCATCATTGTCAAACTTCCGCGCGGAGAAGCCGGTGATCAAGCCGGGCGCGTGGTAAAGGGCCCCGTGAGCACCGTGGACGTGGCGCCGACTCTCCTCGAACTCGCCCACCTCCAGGACCCGCTCAGCCGCCAGTTTCAAGGGATCAGCCTCGCGGCGTGGTTGCAGGGCAAGACTCCGGCGACCATACCGCCCATTTACGCGGAGTCCTATTATTCTCGCGATTCGTTCGGCTGGAGCCCGCTTCGTTCGATTACCAATGCGCGCTACGAATTCATCCAGGCGCCGCATCCTGAACTTTATGACAATGTCGTGGACCCCGCACAGAAGCACAATGTGATCGAGCAGCACGGTGCAGACGCGGCGGCGCTGCGCGATCAACTTCAGGTAGTCGAGCGCCGGTTCATGAACGAAGCAGCGGGCGCAAATCCGGCACCCTCGATTTCGCCCGATGCAGCGGCCAAGCTCCGCTCCCTGGGGTATGTAGCCTATTCGGCTCCCGCGATTGCCGGCGATGAATCCGCTCTGCCTGATCCCAAGGATCGCGTGCAAGTTTTCCGCTCCATCCTGCGGGCTGAGGATTTGGCGGCCGCAGGAGAGATCTCGCGTTCCGATGCATTGCTCAACTCCTTGCGCCCTTCAGAGCCCAACCTTTACTTGATCCCTTTTATGCTGGGTGAAAATGCCGCCAAGGAACACCGCTGGCCGGACGCTGAAAAGAATCTGGTGGCATGCGTTAAATTGAATCCGACCTTTGATCAGGCGATCATGGCTCTCGGGCGCGTCACTTATGCCGAAGGGAAACTTGAGCCAGCCCGCGCTTGGCTAGAACTGGCTCTCAGTCAAAACCCGCACAACTTTCTGGCTCATCATGGATTGGGTTTGGTGGCGCAGGCTGAGCAACACGTGGAAGAAGCGCAGCGCGAATTTGAGGCAGCTCTCAAGGAAAAACCCGATTACGCCCCCGCCCTTCAGGCACTGGGGGTAACACTGGTTGAGGCTCGGCGCTATAGCGATGCTCTCCCGCGGCTCGAATCAGCAGAATCTCAAGGGGTGGATGATGCTGTCCTCTTCAATTATCTCGGCACTGCCTACCTGAACACCAATCAACCACAGAAGGCAATCGTGTCTTATCGGAAAGCATTGGCATTGAAAGGCGATTACAAAGTGGCACGATTGAACCTCGCCTTTGCCTACCTGAAGGCTGGCAATCACCAAGATGGCCTAAGAGAATTCCATTCCTTGTGCGCGCAAGACCACGCCATGTGCCAGCAGTACGAGAAATATTTCCAGTAAGACGTGGGGGTATGGCTTGCCATACCCTCGTACAGAAGCCGCAAAATACCGAGGGGACGGCAAGCTGTCCCCCTACTGTCACGCGAAGATGGCCTACGATCCAGGCGTACATCATCGGCGTTCAATTCGTTTGCGAGGATATGACTATTCGGGTGGTGGGGCGTATTACATCACCATCAACACCCAAAACAAGGCATGCGTGTTCGGACAAATTGTCGAGGGCGAAATGGTCATGAACGAGGCAGGTCTCCTCGTTCAAAGAATTTGGGAAGCATTGCCGCAGCGATTTGTGTCACTCATTCTTGATGCGTTCCAGATCATGCCCAACCATTTGCATGCGGTTTTTGTCTTGCCGGGACCAGGATTAGAGCCAGCATTGGCGAAGGCCCTCGGTGCGCCCGTGATTCAACCGTCCCCCGCAAGTAGGGGGAGGGCTTGCCCTCCCCTTTTCGGCGATCGACAAAAAGAGGTGACGGCAAGCCGCCCCCCTGCGGGGCTGGCGATTGAAAAAGAGGATGCGGTCCATCGGTCATCGGATCCCCGAACAAGCATGGGGGACATAGTGGGAGCGTTTAAATCAATCTGCACAATCGCAGTCAACAAATTGATGTCACGCACGGGAACACGCCTGCTGCATGAGAATTTTTACGAGCACATTATTCGTGACGTCGATGAATTGGAAACAATTCGAGATTACATTATCCAAAACCCCAAACGTTGGAACGAGGACTCCGAAAACCCAGACAGGACGTAGGGGAGGGCTTGCCCCGCATCATACAGCGCTAGGCTTGCCCTACCCTCTTCAACTCCAACCAGCGGGGGAGACAAAAGAGGGGACGGCAAGCCGTCCCCCTACAAGAAATCTTTCCATGGTCCCATGCCTACGGGGTCACCGTCACAAGACAAAAAGGGGGACGGCTTGCGCCGTCCCCCTTTGAAGCATTGAATTCGTACAACCGGTTTAGAATATGAGTTTCAAGCCAAACTGAATCTCGCGCGGATCGGCAGCAGATTGAACCATTCCGAAGGAGGAACTGGCCAAGTTTGCCACCGGCGGAGCCAGATTGGCGTGGTTAAACAGATTGAATATCTCGGCGCGGAACTGCATGTTAAACCGCTCATTGATGGGAATCTTTTTAAAGAGCGACATGTCATACTCGGCGATCCCGGGTCCTCGGAAGGTATTGCGCCCGAGGGTCCCGTCGGTACCGGGAGTAGGTGTGCCAAAGTCGCTTGCCAGATTGGCAAGGGCTCCATTCTCGAATTGGGAATGGCTGAAGTACATGCTGTTCCCAAAGCTTGGAGCGTTGGGACGATCGGACTTGATGCCGTCCCCGTTGTAATCACAATGGCAGCCAACCGTAAACGGAAAGCCTGTCTGAAGGCTGACGTTGGGATTCACCTGCCATCCACCCAACACTTTGGTGACCAGGGTGTTCTGAGCCTTCCCCCAGGGGAGATCCCACGAAGCGGCTCCAACCACGCGATGGGTAATGTCAAACAGGGAGTTGCCATGCTCCAGATAAACCCTGCCCGGATCCATGGAATAGCCAGCCTCTCCATAGGGGTTGACATCGGTAGCGCTTCCGGCGCTGCTCAACGCGTGCCACGTCGAGCGATCATCCAACGAGTGTGCCCAAGTGTAGTTGGCGAGGAAAGTCAATCCGCGGCTTGTCTTGTGATTGAGTGAAATCTGCAAACCACTGTAGCTGGAGTTCACGCTGGTATCCCATGTCCGCATGGTTCCAAAGCAGGGATTGAGGAGAGGTGTGTTGAATGTCGCCACGCCCGTGCATGGATTGGTGACGGGCACCCCTGTAGCGGACTTCGATGACGTTGCCTGCTTGCCACCGACTACGCGATTGGGATCCTCGGCCCAGAACAGGTGGCGTGCGAGGTTCATGACACCGTTAACCTCCAGGACCGTGTTGGGTCCGAACTGGTGCTGGATGCCAAGGAAGAATTGCTCCACATAAGGGAGTTTATACGCTGGGCTTGGAATACCTGTCAGAGCGGCCAGGTCGGGGTTAGAAGGCAGCCATCCCATGATGTTGCCCTGGAAACCCAGACCAGCCGGGCCTTGTCCAATGTTACTTGGCGGCCCGGTGTAAGTGGGTGCGGCGCCGGTGGGATTGCCATTTGCATCCGTGGGGCCGTAGGTCGGCAAACCGTTTAAGCCCAAGACCGGGGCAGCCTCGTTAAACGAGTAGTAGGGGAGGTTCCAACGCGAGTTGGAGAGTGCATTAAAGAAGGTTCCTTCATAAGAGATGGCCGCTGCGCCGCGCAACGCGGTTGTGCCCTTGCCAAAAGGATCCCAGGCAAAGCCGAGGCGTGGAGCAAAATTCCCGTAGCGCGCAGGGAAGAGCTGAGATGCGGCGGCGAATCCGCCATTGGGCGCTTGGGCATCGCCAGTGGGAAGGGCGCACTTGCCATTGACCTGGGTCTCGCAATTTATGGCGGCTAAACTGCCATTGGCCAGAAGCAATGTGGTGGCTTTATTATATTTTTCCGTGTGGGGGCTGAAGAAATCCCAGCGCAGGCCGAGATTGACGGTCAAGCGCTTACTGACTTTCCAATCGTCCTGAACGAACCACCCCGCCTCGTAATTCCGCCAGGCACGGATGTTCGTATCAAGGTGCGATGGGGCGCCGGAGGACAACTCAGGGTTGACCCCGCTGGCCTGAATGTAAGGCAGGTCGGAAGCAAAATAGACAGGGTCAAAGAAGTAGTAGCTGGGGCGGCCCACGTTGAACTCGCTATTCTCATAATTCCTTTTGAATTCGCCGCCGACTTTCAGGGAGTGTTTGCCCTTCACGATGGATACCAGGTCCTTGAAATCAAAGATGTCTTCATTAAAGAACTGTGGGTAGCCATTGTAAGAGCCGAAGGGCGCATTGCCGGTATCAAAGCCAATATCGGGAACACCGAACTGCGATTTCAAGGGACTGATGGCGATTGTATCCCTGGAGAATCCTGCCCGAAATTCGTTGACGATGGTGGGTGAGAAGGTGTGAACGAAGTTGAACGCCGCGCCCGCGGTAGAAACGGAATTAGGATTACTGAAACCGCGTATGCCGGTGGTGGGAGTAGGGTTGGGGTCTTTGGTCTCAGAAAAGTTCCAGCTCGCCGACATCCGGTTCTTATCTCCCTGGAAGTCACCCTTAGCCGTGTACTTGTTCCCGTCATAGAAGACGCCCTTGGTCCGGGTGCTGTTGGAGGCATTGATGAACCCCGCCATAACCGCCGATCGCGAGATGGCTCCGGACTGAACGGCGGGAGCAACCAAACCGCTTCCCGGGCAGCCCGCCGCGATATTGGAGGTGATCTGAGCATTTTCCTGTGCGGTAACACCAAAGAGTTTGGCGGAATTGTTGGCGACGGTCTGGGGGTTGCCCCAGTTCGCCTGACCCGCAGGAATGCCTACGCCCACGTATGAAGAGAGGAAGCAAGGATCAGTGTATCCCAGGTAAGCATTACTCAGATTGGTCCCGGTTCCGGTATAGTCCGACCCGATGGCAGCAGCAAAGTCTCCATTGGGGTTTGTTATGTTTCCATTCACCACGTCGTCGACCGTGTCGCCGGAGGTGGCGGAAGGATTCGGGAAGTTTTTGTAGAGCAGAGCCGCGACGGAATTAGGAAGCGCGGATTGCACGGCATTTTTATAAGCAGGACTTTCCACATAGAATTGAGAGGGGATGGCGGTGCGGAAGCGTTCGCCTTCGTAACCCCCAAAGAAAAATATCTTGTCTTTCTTCACGGGGCCGCCGATCGTTCCCCCGAACTGGTTCTGCCGCCACTCGGCCTTGGTGTCCCCATCGAAGAAATTGCGGGCGTTCAGCTTGTCGTTGCGGAAGAATTCCCAAAGATCGCCATGGATGTCATTGGTGCCGGACTTGGTGGTGACTTCGGTGATCGATCCGGCGCTGCTGGAGAATTCAGCAGAGAAGTTGTTGGTCTGAATCGAATATTCCTGGACGAAATCGGGGGCGGGCTGGGAGTTAGAGCCGCCGCTCAAGCCTTTGTTGGAAACGCCATCCAGCATGAAGCCGTTGAAATTGGCGCGCGAGCCGTTGATGTTGGTCTGAATTCCGCCCGCGGTACTTTCCATATCGATCCCGGTGGAATCGACGGCGCCGGGTATCAACTGCATCAAGGCGTAAATGTTGCGCCCGTTGAGCGGCAGGTTGTTCACTTCGGCTCCGGTGACCACGTTTTGTACGCGGCCCTCTTGGGTATTGACCAGGGGCGCCACCGATTCAACAGTCACAGTCTGCTTCTGCTCGCCAACCTCAAGCTTTATGTCGATACCCAGGGTCTGAGTGGTATTCAGGGTGACATCTTTATTAACGTAGGTTCGGAAGCCGGCGGCCGAAACCTGAATTGTGTACGTTCCGGCATTCAGAGCCCTTACTTCGTAAATACCCGCTTCATTGGTGGTGGTTTTAACCGCCGCTCCCGTCGCCGTGTTGGTGACAATGACAGGAGCGTTGGGAACCGCAAGGCCGGCAGGGTCGGTCACGAAACCCTTAATCGTGCCAGTTCCCTGGGCGAACAACAGCCCACTTCCGGCAAAGGTGAAACACGCCATCAGAAGCAAGCAACTCCTAAACTTCGCCAATGTAACGTTAAACATGGTCTACCCCCTCATGGAGTAAAATTGAACTTGGATTAATGATTCCGGTGTTGAAAATACAGTAAGGCTCCGACGAAGCCTCGGAATTTGCCAACGAGGAAAAAGTCTTGGAAACTTGCAGTTTCAAATTAAGATTCCTTTAATGACGAAGGTCAATTCAGAACAGCCCTGAGGGGCGACGCACCCTTTTGGAAAACGGTGGACACCCGACCGCCGAAGTTATGTCAAGCAAGAAACGTGCCAATCAAAAATCTAATTGAACCTGTCTATCTTATTGAAAATACATGGAATCCTAATTGGATATTCACTGCCAGCCACAAAAATACGGAATCCTATATACGGAATCCTGTATTTCGCATTCTCGATCGAGTAAAATTACAACAACTTAATTTACAATTATTTTACTTTTGCCTTGCGAAATGGCTTACTTTCGATTAGCCCCCTGCCTTCCTGGACCGTGATCACGCTATCGACTGGCGGGTTGGAAACGATGTCCGTCTGCCCGCTCGGCCAATGCAATTCCATGCGCTCGATGGCGGCAGCCTGCCCCAGCCCGAAGTGAACGCGCAAGTCGCTGGAAGAAAGATAGCTCGATCCGCTCCGCACCCAATCGTACTGGGTCTTATTGCCGAAAATAATCTTGATCTCCGTTCCGATCCCATCTCGATTACTTTTCACTCCCACCGTCTTCACCAGAATGGAGTGATTTTTATTTTTGTATTTATGCCGCAGCAAGTCGGGCGAATCATTCATGTTGGTCACTATCATTTCCAGATCGCCGTCGTTGTCATAGTCGGCGGTGGCAAGGCCGCGGCTCACTTTTTGGATGGCCAATCCTGGGCCGGACATTTTGCCCACTTCGTCGAACTTGATGTCATTTGCTGGGCCCGCGGCAGCTCCGCCCCGATTGTGGAAAAGCAAGTTGCGCTCGGCATAGGTAATTCCTGTTTTGTATTTGTCAATTTGTGGGAAGACCTGCCCGTTGACAATGAAAATGTCCTTCCATCCGTCATTATCGTAGTCCAGAAATTTGGCGCCGAAGGTGGTATAGAGCCAGCCCACGCCCCCCAATCCCGCCGGGTAGGTCAAGTCGGTGAAAGTCCCGTCCCGGTTGTTGTGATAAAGATTCTTGGTATCGTCGGAAAAATTGCCCTTCACCAAATCGGGCCAGCCATCATTGTCATAGTCGGCGGCATCAACGCCCATCCCCGCCTGCTCTTGTCCTTCGCCGCTGTATGCTACACCCGAGGGCACGGCGATGTCGGTAAATGTCCCATCGCCGTTGTTGTGGTAAAGCGAGCTGGGCGTGGAATCGTTGGCGACATAAATGTCCAGGCGGCCGTCGCGGTCGAAATCGCCCATCACCACGCCCAGGCCGCTGTAGCTATCCGGATCGATGCCCGCGCGCACGGTGACATCCTCAAACGTCCCATCCCCGTTGTTGTGGAAAAGAATGTCGCGCCCTCCCGGCAATCCGCGCGGCCCGCAGAAAGTGGCGATGCTGCGGTACGTGCAATTGGGCGCGCTGCCCGGCTCGCCCAGCTGATTGATGTCAACGTCCAGATAGTTGGCGACGTACAAGTCCAACCGGCCGTCGTTATCGTAATCCCCGAAGGCGCAACCCATGCCCCAGCCGTGCCCGCGCACGCCGGCCTTTTCGGTGACATCGGAAAACGTGCCATCGCCGTTGTTGTGGTAGAGGACGTTCCCTCCATAATAAGTTACGTAAAGATCGTCCCACCCGTCGTTGTCGTAATCCCCAACGCAAACGCCCATTCCCCAGCCGGCGTGGTCTAGGCCGGAATGCGAGCTGACGTCGGTAAAAGTGCCATCGCCGTTGTTCTTGTAGAGAGCGGACCGCGGACTGTCGCCGCGTTTCCAGTTATCAAATGTCGAACCATTCACAAGGAAAAGGTCGGGGAAGCCGTCGTTGTTGTAATCGAGCCAGGCTACGCCGCCTCCTCCCTTGGCCTCGATGATGTAATGCTTTTCCGCGCCGCCGCTGGTGAGCGTGAAGTGAATACCGGATTGCTTCGAGACTTCGGCAAACTGGTCGAGACTGCCCGTCTCTCCCCGCGACGCCGTTGCACCCGATTTACGGCGAAGGTCAGCGCCCGACGATGAACCGGAATGACTCTGCCCGCCTTGCGCACTCAAGGGCGTTGTAGGGCTCAAAAACTGCGCGGCAAGAGAAAGCGCCGCCACAGCAGCCAGAGTCAATAACCAAATCAAGCATGTCCGGGCATTATGGCGGCGTGACTTTAGTTGCAGAATTCCTCCCGTGACCAACGAAATGTGAATCTTTTCAAATTGTCGCATGGGAAGATCCGCTTCATACCTCAGGGGTTCTGCGCGGCAATCCCGGGCTTCATCTTCTGGCGCTCGGCATTGAGCTTGGCGCAGATAACGAACTCGGTGCGAGCATTTTCCTTGCGCCCCATTTGCTGGTATACGCGGGCCAGCGCGTAGTGCGCCTCCACCTCGTCTGGCTTCAGTTCGAGCGCAGTCTTTAATTCAACCTCGGCCGCTGCCCATTGCTTTTGGGCAAGCAAAACACTGCCCAACCCATAATGTGCCTGATAGCCCTGTGGCTTTACCCGAATCGCTTGCTGGAACAATGTCTTCGCATTCTCCAGGTTTCTCATTCCGAGTTCAATATTGCCCGCCAGCCAGTAAGCGTCATAAAACTTTGGGTTGGCCGTTATTTCCTTTTTGAATTCCTCCAGCGCCTCCTTCAAGTCTCCCTGGCTTTGGTAGGCGTAGCCGAGGTGGTAATGCGCCAGCGGGATGTTGGGCGCGAGGGCCAAAGCCTTCTTGAACTCCTGAATCGCGGGTTCGGTCTGGTTCAGATTGTGGAGCGCCCTCCCGAGCAGCAGGTGTCCTTCTGCATTTTTCGGATCAAGCCGCATGAAAGTCTGGAGATTGGGAACGGCGTCGGCATCCTTGCTTTCACTCAAATCGACCAAGGCCAGGTTGTAGTAATTTTGCGGGACGCTTGGATCAAGTTGGATGGCTCGGCGGAAGGCTGAGCGAGCTTCCTCATTCATCCCTTTTTTGAAAAGCGCGACGCCCAGCAATTGGTTGAGTACGGGGGAATTCGGCGAACGGCTGACCGCCCGCCGCGCCTCGTCCAGCGCCGCGTCCAGTTGGCGGGCTTGGAGCTTGGACGCAATAGATGCTTCTGCAGCCGAGTCGTCTTGAAGAATAGACGCATTGCAAACGCGGGCCGGTCCGTACGTGAGCGGCAGCAAGAGAGCCGCGTAAACAAACCGGATGCCTGGAAATCGCTTCACGAATCGATGTTACCCGGCGCGCAAAGGCGAAGTCAAACACGGGCGCCTAAGCGGTCCGATTTGCAGACAATCTGCCGCTTTGCTATGGTTAAAGTAATTGAATGAGAACACTCCAGCAACGGTGTATGGAAGGCTCCCTTTGAGTCGCGCAATGAAAGCGCGAGTGGCGAACTTTTGGCTCATAGCTTTGTTGCTGCTTGTCGCAGCGGCTTTTCTTTCCGGTTGTTCCCACCCGATGAATGGGTCGCAAAACCATAAGGTCATTGTCCTGGGCATCGATGGCATGGACCCTCAGCTCCTGCATCGGTACGTACAGGATGGGCGCATGCCGAACTTCCAGCGATTGGAGCGCGAGGGCAGCTTTCACGAGTTGGGCACCAGCATCCCGCCCCAGAGCCCGGTGGCATGGTCGAACGTCATCACCGGAATGAATCCCGGCGGGCATGGGATTTTTGATTTCATCCATCGTGACCCCGATACCATGCAGCCGCGTTTTTCCATTGCCAGCGTGGAAGCTCCCCGCCATGTGCTTAATCTGGGAAATTGGTCTCTGCCTCTCTCTTCCGGCAAAGCCACGCTGCTAAGGCATGGCAAAGCCTTCTGGCAAATCCTTGATGAACATAACGTCCCGGCCACGGTGGTTCACATGCCGGTGAATTTCCCTCCAGTCGAATCGAGGGAGCGAACCCTAGCCGGCATGGGGACGCCCGACATGGAAGGCACCTATGGAGTATTTTCCTTCTATACCAGCGACCCGCTGGAAGAGCCCGGCGATCGAAGCGGCGGGCGCGTCTACGAAGTCGAGCCGCAGGATAATCGGATTTCCGCCAAATTGTTCGGCCCTCCCAACACTTTCAAGAAGGGCGCCCCGCTGGCCTCCGTCGACTTTACGGTTTGGATCGATCCCAACCAGCCGGTGGCGAAAATCTCGATCGGAGATCAGGAGATCATCCTTCACGTAGGAGAATGGAGTGACTGGGTCCAGGTGAAATTTCCGTTGGTTCCGTTGCTGCAAAGCTCCACAGGCATTTGCAGGATTTATCTGAAGCAGGTCAATCCTTACTTCAAGCTTTACGTCTCGCCAATTAACATCGATCCTTCCCAGCCGCCTCTGCCGCTTTCAACACCTCCAAACTACGCCATCGATCTTTGGAAGCAAGTGGGCTTCTATTACACGCAGGGAATCGCCGAGGACACCAAGGCGCTCTCCGCCCACGTCCTCGACGACGGCGAATACCTGGAACAAGCGCGCATCGTGCTATCCGAGCAAATGAAGTTTTTCGATCTGGAGCTGGCTCGATTCCATGACGGCCTTCTCTTTGTATATTTCTCCAGCCTCGATTTGAACGGCCACATGATGTGGCGCGCGTTCGATCCGGTTCACCCGGCGTATGATCCCGACGTGGCCGCGAAATACGGTGGCGTGCTGGAAGACATGTACGCACAGATGGACCAAATGTTGGGCAAGGCTCTGGCCAAGCTGGATGGAAACACGACGCTCATCGTTTTGTCCGATCACGGCTTCGCTCCCTTCGAGCGCTCGTTCAATCTCGACACTTGGCTGCTGCAAAACGGTTACATCGTGCTCAAGCCCGACGCAAATCGCGGAAACAAACCCGGCGATCTCTTCAGCGACGTAGACTGGACGCGCACACGCGCCTACGGCCTGGGCCTAAACGGTCTTTATTTGAATCTGAGCGGCCGCGAACGCTATGGCGCGGTGGCGCCTGGTGCGACCGCCGAAGCGCTGATCAACGAAATCCGCGGCAAACTCCTGGCCGTTCGGGATCCGGCGACGGGCCTCGCGCCCGTCACGCGAATTGACAAGGCGGAGGACGTCTACTCTGGCGCCTACGTTGCCAGCGCTCCGGATATGTTGGTAGGCTACAACCGCACTTATCGAGCGGGATGGGAAACTGTGCTGGGGCAATTTACCTCCGACATTATTTCACCCAACATCGAGCCCTGGAGCGGGGACCATTGCATCGACTACACGCTGGTTCCGGGTGTGTTGCTCAGCAACAAGCGAATCGGGCTGCCGTCACCGGCCCTCACCGACATCGCACCCACCATCCTGTCTGAATTCGGAATTGCCACGCCCAAGGAGATGGTGGGACAATCGGTGTTTCGAACCACTCAGCTAACCCGGCAGGGAAAGTGAATGGACATCGCCGACGGGAAGCCCAAGGTCCTCTGATGAAAACGTCTTCAAAGGCTGCGCGAAATAACTACGTTCTGGTGGTATTCGATAGTTGCCGCTACGACTGCCTGATGCAAGCCCGGCCGCGCACGATCAAGAAGCTGGGTAAGATCGAAAAACGGTGGTCATACGCCTCCTGGACTTCGCCTTCGCATTACAACATGTTGATAGGCCTGATGCCGCATACCAGCCCCCGGCACGTTTATGCTTCGGAGTATTACAAAAAGGATATCCTGAAATTCAATGAGCGCCTGGGCTGCAAGAACATCGAATTCAGGTCGCTGGTTCCGAAATTATTCCTTCCGATTTTTCTGCACGACACGCTGGGCTATCGAACCAACGCCATGGTTTCCTTGCCGGTGCTGAACCCGAAGACGATCCTCAACACTGGGTTCGACACTTTTAAATTGATGGAAAAACACAATGACATGCGGGCCATGGTTCGAGAGATGAAATTCTCCGAAGAAAAACCGAATTTCTTTTTGTTGAATGTGGGCGAGACACACTATCCATATGCTTTGCCGGACGAGCCCCCGGACCAGTGGCCGCGCATTAGCGGTGTGCACGGCGTCTTCAAGCACCTGGATGATGAAGTAGTGGGCGGCAAGCTGCGCGCGCGCAAAGATAAGTTCTTTGACAAACGCAAACTCGAGGAGCTCCGCCAGCGTCAGATCACGGCCGTCAAATACCTCGACGGCGTGGTGGAAGAACTTTTCGATACCGTTCCCAAGAATACTTACATCACGATTTGTGCCGACCACGGGGAATTATTCGGGGAAGACGGTTACTTCGGGCACGGGCCCATCCAGCATGAAAAGGTCTGGGAAGTTCCGTTCGTCGAGGGGAAGCTGCGATGAAGCGGAAGGACCTGGTGGGCGGCGCGTTTTTTTTGGCTTGCGTCGCATACCAGCTCACCCATCACGGACACTCGAATGGCGTCTTGCTCGGTTACGTGGGCCCTGGCGCCGGATTCGCATTTCTCGGTTCCCTCCTCAGTCTGCTGACCGGGTTCATCCTTAGTATCTTTTCCCTTTTCTTATGGCCCTTGCGGATGGCCTGGCGGCTGGTGCGGCGCCGGGGAGGATTTCGCAAGGCGCGCGTGAAGAAAGTGATCTTTCTCGGATTGGACGGCCTGGATCCGAAGCTGACGGAAAAGTTCATGGGTGAAGGCAAGCTGCCGAACCTTTCGCGGCTGAAGGAGCAAGGTTCGTACTCGCGGCTTCGGACCACATTTCCGGCGCTTTCCCCTGTGGCTTGGTCCACTTTCGCTACGGGAGTGAATCCTGCCAAACACAACATCTTCGATTTCCTGAATCGGAATATGAAGAGTTATGTTCCGGAATTGGCCGCCGCAAAAGTGTACCCTCCTGGCCGCGTTTTGAAGCTTGGGCGCCTGCGAATTCCGCTTTCCGGATCGCACGTGGAGTTGAGGCGCAAGAGCGTTCCCTTCTGGACCATCCTAGGGAAACAGCAGATCGGATCCACCATCATCCGTGTGCCCATCACCTTCCCTCCTGATAAATTCAACGGTAGATTGCTGTCCGCCATGTCCACTCCCGACTTGCGCGGCACGCAGGGCAGCTTTTCACACTTCACCACACGCGTGGGGGAAGCCACGTTTGAAAATGGCAGCCGCTATCCGTTAAAACGCACGGCGGATGGGTTTGAAGGTTCGCTCGAAGGCCCGGAAGATATTCTGCACGAAAACGCCGCGCCTCTGGCCATCCCGTTTCGCATTCGAATCCAGGGAAACAATTCCGTACTCGAGATTCAGGATGCCGTGTACCCACTGAAGGCTGGCAGTTATACCCCGTGGGTGAAGTTGAAATTCAAAGCGGCTCTAGGCATCAAGGTCAACGGGATCGCGCGGTTTATGGTGACTGAGACCGAGCCTCATTTCTCGCTTTACGTTTCACCCCTACAAATTGACCCGGAATGTCCGGCGTTGCCCATCAGCCATCCATCGTATTACGCCGCCTATCTCGCCAAATTGCTCGGCAGCTATTCCACCCTTGGCATGGCCGAGGACACCTGGGCGCTGAACGAGGGCGTAATCAATGAAGGCGAGTTTCTCGACCAAACCTATAAGCTAATGGATGAACGCGAGGCCATGTTCCGCAACGCTCTGGAAAAGACGCGCCGCGGAGTCGTGGCCTGCGTCTTTGATACCAGCGACCGCGTGCAGCACATGTTTTACCGCTACCTTAGCGGCCATGCCGATGGCAAAAGTCCCTATGCCCGCACCATTGAGGACCTCTATCAACGCGTGGACAAGTTGGTGGGAGTGGCGCTCGAACACGCCGATCCTGACACGGTTGTTTTCGTGCTCTCCGATCATGGATTCACTTCCTTCAACCGCGGGATCAACCTGAATGCGTGGCTGCGCGACAATGGTTACTTGAAACTCGAACATGGCGCGACGGAGAGCGGCCGCTACTTCAAAGGCGTGGATTGGAGTGGGACGCGCGCCTACACGCTGGGGCTTGGCGGGCTCTACCTGAATGTAAAAGGCCGGGAAGCGCAGGGGACAGTGAAATCTGGAGCGGAAGCTGAGGCGCTTAAGCAGGAGTTGATCCAAAAGCTTTCGAATCTCAAGGACGAGGAGAAGAACGCCACGGGGATCGGACACGTCTACGCCAGCAGTGCTCTGTACCGCGGGCCGTATCTCGCCGAAGCCCCGGATCTGATTATTGGATACAGCGATGGCTACCGCACGTCATGGGATGCCGCCGTCGGCAAAGTCACCGCAAAGGTTTTCGAGGATAACCGCAAAGCATGGAGTGGCGACCATTCGGTTGACCCGGTGCTGGTTCCGGGAGTTCTCTTCTCCAACCGGAAGATCGAGGCCAAAGACCCGGGCATTGAAGACATGGCGCCAACGGCCCTTGAACTGTTCGGCGTGGAACGGCCGGCGTGGATGGAAGGCCGTCCCATTTTCAAATTTGTGTGAAGATAGTGGTGGACAAAAGAGCATAGAATATTTTTCTCCCCTCACCCCCGTGCGCGAGAGGGGCCGGGGGTGAGGGGGTCGTAACCTTATGTAAGCGCGATTACATTAGATAGGAACTCATGTTCAATCCAACCGTAAAACTCAAAAAGAAAACCTGGCAACGCGTCAAACAGTGCAGCGCGGCGGCCGGCTATTCCTCTCCGGAAGAATTCGTTGAGCACGTTTTGGAGCGGGAGCTGGCCAAGCTGGAAGACGCGGAATCGGACGAGGAAATTGTCAAGAAACTGAAGGGTCTCGGATACCTGGAGTAAGCGCGAAACGAATGGAGATGCTACGAAGGATTATGAGCGCGATCTTCAGGGCATGCCTCCAACCCTTCAACGGCCACAACCCCATGTGGAGCCTGGTTCCGCTCAGCGTCCTCATCGGCATTGGGATGCTCTGGGTGTTTCGGTTAACCTCCAACCAGGCGGCTATCACCAAAGTCAAAGCGCAGCTTATGGCGTGCTTGTACGAGATGCGATTGTTTGTGGACGATCCGGTGCTCGTTTGGCGAGCCCAATGGGGACTGATTTCCGCGAATGTCAAATACATCGGACTGATGCTCGTGCCAGCGCTGGTCATGACCGCGCCCATGATCCTGATACTCGGCCAGCTTGAATGTTTTTATGGCCACTTGCCCATCGAACCCGGCCAGGCTGCGATCGTGACCGTCCAGATGACGAGCGCAGGAGTCGGCCAAACGCCGGAGTTGCGAACGCCCGACGGCATTGTGTTGGAGACGCCACCCGTCCACATCGATGGCGGGCGGCAAATCAGTTGGCGGATTCGCGCCCAGCGTCCAACCACCGGCATTCTTCAGTTCGTCTTCCCCGATGAACAAGTGGACAAAAGCATTATTGCCGGCAGAGGGCCGCAGTATGTTTCAGAGCGGCGCGTAAGTTCAGCGCTCGCCGTGCTTTGGTACCCGGGAGAGAAGCAACTTGCGACGGGTCCTGTGGACTGGATCGAACTCCGTTACCCCCCCGCCACCGTTCATGCACTGGGACTTGATTTCAACTGGCTAATCTGGCTCCTGGTTTTGTCGATGATCAGCGCGCTGCTCCTGAAGCGGCGCTTCCGGGTTTCATTCTGATGTATGGGCCGTCTTCAGGCTACGATTTTGACGAGTCGTGGAGAGCACGTTCTGTACAATCCCTCACCGGCTTCGGAAGTACATCCCCGTCATAGAACCGGTCGAAGAAATCCAAGTCCACACGACACACTTGGAATCCGATCACGGTTCGGAACGGAGCGGTATAAGCGGGAAACCGTTGGTAACGCCGATAGACGTAATCACAATATGCAATGGTCGCATCCACGGCCGCCGCGCTGACGGCCGGAATTTTCTCGGCGCAAGCAACTGCCTCGCGCCAGGTGCTTTGCTGTGCTCCGCCTCTGTAAGTTCCTCCCGGACCAAACTTGGATTCCACAAACGCGCGCACTGCGTGTTCCATCGATTTGTAGTAAGGCGGACAGAATGGCTTAAGCAGCACGCGGTTGTCCTGTTCCAGCCCGACGGGATATGGCAGCAAAGGGTCTCTTCCCAGCCAGCGTGCCGGTCTAGATAGGAACCGTGGGGCGCCCAAATAACGGCTGGCGGGCAGGCTTTTCACGCGAAACCCAAGAGCTTGAAACCAACTGTACTCATGCCGGGCGAAATTCGGGAAGCCGCCTAATCCAAGCGCTTCGGTCATCAAGGCGAGGTTTTGCAGGACCATTCCGTGCTCGGTGGCCATGGATTCCAGCAGCGCCGTTTCCATCATTTGAATGGTGGCAGTGCGGAGTTCCCGCGGGTCGTCATGGAGGTAGCCTCCCTTGCTGCGCGCGAAACGGCCGATACCCGCCGGCCGGAACCACCTGCGTTCGTCCCGCAGGAAAATTCCCGTGTCCTCGCCAAACAGCTCCAGGAGCGCGTTTATCGTCAACGCCGTGGTTTCAATGACGGGCAGGAAGTAAGTGGTTCCGGGAGCGTAGAGTGACCAGCGATTGATGGGGAAATTGTAGCCCAGGTCCAGAGGCGGCGCGGTCCGGTGATCGGATAATTGAATCCGGCTGCGCCTGTAGACCTCCGTCAGCGCACCTTCTCGTGCCAGGCTGACCAGCTCGACCAGCTCCGCGGCGGCAAAATCCTGGGGCCGCTTGAGCAGCCAGGTTCCCTGGTCGTTGGTGACCACAACGGCAGTTGTGTGAACCGCATCGGGGCTCGCGACCGTGCGGCCCAGCCTCCCCGCCAACATGCTGCCACCGCTACCAGATCCATAAGAAAGGTCAGCCAGGGCGTATCCGGTCACGCCGCAAGCCGCGAATGCAAGTGCGGCTTCCTCCTCTTCGGTGAGGGGCACGGGCTTGTGCGGGCTCGTGTATTTGAACGGCCCCGAGGGTATACACATTCCCAAGCCTACTCTCCGCGAACGGCGATTGAGCAACACCTCGAAGAGAGTCGGCTTGAGGGGATCGGAAAACATTTCAGCAAGACTTCGCTTCTGGAGAATTTCTCACGTTTTGTTTCAGCAGTAGGGCGAGATCGGGCCGCACAGCGCTCAGGGCATCAGCGGCGTAGCGGTCAATGCCCAACAACCGCACGCGAGTGCGCGCGCGAATGGAGCATTCGGGCCCGGGTCTGGTCAGATGGCCGAAATAGTCACCCATTTTCAGAGTGGATAAAACGTTCCCGCCGTTTCCCTCGCCACTAACCACCTCCACTTCGCCCGACTCCACCAGATAGTGGAAGCGTCTCGTTTCGTTCGCGGAGGCAATGATTTGACCGGGCTCGTACAAAACGTGAAAGATCGCACTCCGCTCCACAATCCTCGGATTGACGATGTCACGGCCCAGAATCAGCGTTAACAGCCAGTCGTACATCAGGCGAACACGCCGCGTCCAACTGGGCACGAACATGGTCAGCACAATAAAACGCCAGCCCACCCAGGCGAAATAGCCGTAGGCGGGAATACCTTTCATTTGCGCAATGGCGCAACGGTGACCGAGCGTGCAAGCCTCACCGAGTCCGTTGAACGAATAAGGTTTGAGCGGCTTGCCCGCCGCCCCCCTCAGGATATTCACGCCAACATTGGATCCAGCTTTTTGCGCGTAGTGCGCCAAGGGAGGACAGGTGCCGCCCTCGGGATGGGGCACTGCGGCGCAGTCACCCCCCGCCCAGATATTGGTGGCGCCAGGCACCCGGCAGAATTGGTCAGTGACAAGCCGTCCCCTTGCCTCGCGCTCGTAGGAGAACTGGTCGAGCAAGGGCGACGACTTCATCCCCGTACAAGTGATGAGGGTGCTCGTCGGCAGGCGCTCGCCCGTGGTGAGCACACCCTCCTCCGCGGTTGCGGCTTCGACGCCGCAATGCAGATGGACCTCAATGCCCAGCCGCTTCACGCGTTTTTCGGCATAGTTTACCAGGTGCGGATGCCGCGTCCCCAGCTCGGGCAAAATGCGCGCACCGATTTCCAGAAGCACAATTCGGAAATCTTCGAATTTCAATTCACGATATTTCTTTCGCGTCAGCATTCGGAAGTAATCCGCCAGGTCGCAGGCCACTTCGACTCCCGCGTAGTTACCGCCCGCCACCACAAAGGTGAGCAACCGCCGGCGCTCTTCCGGATTGGTCTCAATCGACGCCATCTCAAGGGTGCTTAACAGGTGGTTGCGAAGACGGTAGCAGTCGGCGAAAGTTTTGAGCGGGAAGGTATGTTCACTCATCCCGGCATAGCGGGAGAGATCTTCCACCGAGCCAACCGCGACCACAAGATGGTCGTACTCCAGCGTGTAAGCACGGCTGTGGAGAGAGGGCCGGGTCAGCACCCGCTGATTCCCGACATCAATCGATTCGATTTCCGCATTGTGAAGATGGGCCGGAGCAATCAGTTCGCGGACAGAGTTATTGATTTGCTGCGGCTGGATCTTGCAGGTCAGCATTTCAGCGATCAAGCCGTGGACGGTGGAATAGTTATCCCGGCTGACCACGGTCAGGTCAACCGTTCCCTTGCGTACTTCTGAACGCAAGGCACGCGCCAGATAAATGGCCACCCAGCCCCCACCCAAGCAGACCACGCGCAGCGGCTTATTCATGGCTTGCCTTCGCCGGTGACTACACCATTGCTTGAGGGCTTGGGCTTCCCGCCAGCTTTCTGGGATGCCGCCGTGCCAGGGCGAATCGCAATCCGGCGTGGGATGGCGAATTCACCAGCGCCCCCTTTTAGCCCTCGCTGACTCATGAGATGGCGGAACGCTTTGGGCCCGGCAACCCTGGCGAGGTCTTGAACCCGCTTGCTGAAAATCCGGGCAGTTTCAATCATCCATGCCCCCGGACGAATGATCGTTACCAGCCATCGCCACTGAGTCTGCGGATATCCAAGCAGGTCCGCGCGCTCGTTCCCGATGAGCGCGCGCGAAACTCCATAGCAGCTATTCAGGCTGCAAAGGCGCCCAACCTTGAAACCCTGGAGGTACTCGAACGCAGTTTGCATCAGGGCGTTAACCAGGGCGCGTGAGTCATCGTCCGGTGTGGGCTCGAAGGCAAAGATCATATCCAACAATCGGTGGCCTTCCCATTCGCCGGCCACCAACAATTCGTTTTCAACGCCCACCAAGTAACCAGCGTAACGCCACAAATGGATCAGCGCTTCGCGTTCGATAGTTTTGAAGCGGTAGCCCATTCGTGATAAAGCATTCAGCACGCCGATGGAAAACATCAGATTGGTTCCTGCCATGTGGCATTGGTTGATCGGTGCCCCCCACGTTTCCGATTGCCATTGTCCGGACTCCAGAAGCAGTTTCCTGACTTGCGCGTGGATCAGCCGCACGCGAACGGTCATGGCAAAACCTTCAGAAAATCGAGACAGGCCGCCGGGCTGGCAGATAGCGAACACATACCGGGTGGTGTCTTTCAAGCGTTGTGAAGCGCGATGTACGAGCTGACCTGAAAGAGCGAGAGGCTTGTTTCCCGCCGGCCAACTGTAGATGATCGGCAAGGAAAGCATTGCCAGGGCCACAAAGCCCATGCGACAGCGCAGAAATGTTGCTCCACCCAGGTCGCATTGATCGCGATCCACCCAAAATGGAATCTCATCAAGCTGGACAAAGAGCGCCCGCAAAGCATTCGGCGCTTGAGGTACCGCCTCGATCCCCTTGGCTAGCGCCATCTCGAGCATGGGCCGCCATTCGCTTTCCGGCAGGCGGGCAAACTCATCCATCACGGCGTCGGCAAGCGGATCGGTGCGGTGGAACAGGTCAATATACTTGTCTGCGCGGGAACCGGGCGGGACACGGGCGGTCTCAAGGCTGGGATGCCTCGGGGGACTGCTATATTTTCTTTCCACTATCATTTGTCTCTAAGCGAGAGTGAGAGGGTTTTCACTTCATTGAGCTTCCAGCCGCATCTTGGTCTTTCAATCTTCCGCGCGGTCAGGTTTGATGAATAACACGGTAAGGGGGCATGCACAACAATAATAAATCAGCTTCGGTTCAATGAGCTATTGCTGACCACACGATTCGACCTCGACGCGCCCTACTGCGAATGAAATTGACCCATACGTTGCTTGCGCGCCCACGGCCAAATTCCGAGGCGCGGACCTATATTACGACGAAGCATCCGGTCAATGGGTCGCAATTTCCCAATCTTACTCGTGATGCTCAATCTCCAGCCCCTTGGCGCAAGAGTTGCTGCTTGTCCCCCTCAAGATCTGATCCGAGTGACATAAATCACCCCTCCGTGTGATTGAAGTCACATATTTATCAAAGAAAATCACCGAGAGTGCATGTTGAAAAGTGATAGAACCATGGCACCCTTGGATAACACTCACGGGAAAAAGGGAAAGTCAGGGTCACTTGGGTATTTGCGTGCACAGTCCGAAAAAAGTTTTGGTGCTTCAAGGCGGGAATTAAGGGTGCGGGCATTCCAATGTTGGATATGATCGAAGAAAGCTTCATCCCGCAGGGTTATGGCACGCATCCAAGGTGTCGGCATGTATCTTCGTCAGGAGGATCTCCTGTGGATTCAAATGTTAAGCCGGCCCGGCTTGCTCCGGCTGTGCTGGTGATAATTGTCGTGCTTCTGTTTAGCGCGGGCCTTGTTGCCGCGGGTATCCCTCCCAAAACGACCCCACCTAAGCCGGTCCAGGACTTTAAAGGCAATCCCGCAGATTACGTGGGGATGGACACGTGCAAGGCCTGCCACAGCGACATGTACGATAGTTTTGAGAAGACGCCGCACTGGAAAACCACCCTCGACACGAAAAAGGGACCGGAATGGCAGGGGTGTGAAGCCTGCCACGGGCCGGGGAAAAAGCACGTGGACGCCATGAGCGAGGCCGGAAGCGATGCGGCCAAGATCGAGGAGGGCAAGAAGCTGATTTTCGGCTTCAAAGGCAAAGAGGCTCCCGAAATCAGCAAGCGTTGTCTTTCCTGCCATGTTTATGGCGAGGAACATTCGAACTTCGCGCGCCAGGCCCACAACATCAACAATGTGAGCTGCATTGATTGCCACTCTCCGCACCACGCCAAGCAGGCTGATTTTCTGCTGGTCCAAAAGCAGCCCTTGCTCTGCTATTCCTGCCACAGCGAAGTGAAGGCGGATTTCAACAAGCCCTTCCATCATCGTGTGAACGAAGGTCTGATCAAGTGCACGGATTGCCACAACCAGCACGGAGGGTTCCTAACCAAGCAGCTTCGCTCCACGGCGGCGCAGGACATGGTCTGCTTCAAGTGCCACACCGATAAAGCGGGACCATTCGTTTTTGAGCACGCACCGGTGAAGACCGAAGGGTGCGTGGCCTGCCACACGCCGCACGCTTCCTCCAACCCGCGGCTTTTGAAACGCAGCCAGGTGAACTTGCTTTGCCTTGAGTGCCATACCTTGACGGTGGACTCAGGCGCACCCAGTGCGCCGTCTTTCCACAATCAATCCATCAAATATCAGGCATGCACCTTGTGTCACCCGATGATTCACGGGTCTAACGTCAACCAATTCTTCTTCCAGTAGCCCTTGGAGATGGTAGGTGGGCCGAAAAGCGAACGAGTTTTAAATTGAAACGGTGATTATAGGGTTCCCCGGGAGCGGCTTATGAAAATAAAGACGTCGCATTTTCTTATGTTGATCGCCGGACTGTTGGCGGCGTTCCTTTTTGTCTGCCCCGCCATGGCCCAGGACGATCCGGCTCCGGAGGGAAAGGATTGGGGAGATTATCGCGTGAACCAGTCCATTGAAGTCGGGTGGCGCGGAACCAGTTTTACCGGCAACAACGATGTCTACGATACGTTTGTGAACCTGGGCCAGGGATTCCGGCTTTTTAATCAGACCCTGGAGATGAGATCGAAAGACCATCAGGGGCCCCTTTTCGACACTCTTTCGTTGCCGAACTTCGGCTATGGCGGTGATCCCAATAATTTCAGCATGCTGCGCATCTCCAAGGACAAGTGGTATGACTTCTCCGCAACTTTCCGGCGCGACCGCAACCTTTGGAATTACGATTTGTTGGCAAACCCGCTCAACCCAACCACCTCGAACCCTACGGTGATTATCGACTCTTCTCCTCACGCCATGGCGCTTACCCGGCGCATGGGCGATTACAAATTGACTTTGCTCCCCCAGTCGAACATTCGAGTCCGCCTCGGTTACTCCCGCAACACCAATGAGGGCCCTTCGCTCACTACCTATCACGTGGGCACGGAAGCCTTGCTGTTCCAGGAGTTCAAAGCGACGACCAACACCTATCAGGTGGGCATCGATTTCAAAGTTCTGCCTCGGACCAATTTCAGCTACGACCAATTTCTGAATTATTATAAGGGCGACACTACTTGGACCGATAACAACCTGATGTATGAGCTCCCCAACGGGCGGCTTGTGGATATGGGGGTATCCTGGGATACGGCAAACAATTCGCCTTGCGCCGCGCCCATCACCAACCCCTCGACCACCCCGCCCACCGTCAACCCAAAGTGCAGTGACTTCTCTTATTATTCCCGCACGGGGCCGGTGCGCACTTCTTCTCCCACGGAACAATTGAGCTTTCAGTCCAATTATTTCAAGAATGTCGATATGGCAGGGCGTGTCAATTACAGCTCTTCGGGCGCGACCATCGCTGACTTCAACGAACTTCTTCAAGGGTTCGAGTCGCGTACTCTGGCGCGGCAGCTTACCACCAACGGACCGGTGGCGGTTAATCGCACCGCGGTCTCCGCGGACTACGACGTGACCTTCACCATTACTCCCAAATTCCGCTTGGTGGACGAATTCCGTTTCGCCTATTTCCGTATTCCGGGGCAGAATGACCTGACCACAGGGGCGCTCTTCGGGGCGACTGCGGCAGCGCCCCTGACCGGATTCAATCCGGCCACTTGCCCTGCGCCGTACACCGCGGCGGCCTGCCCCCCCCACTCCTCTTCGTCGGAAGCCGACTCGGGCACGTCGATCTCCAGCCTGTTCCTCGGGCAGGACACCAAGACCAATACTTTTCAATTGGAGTACGATTTCACTTCGCGGTTCGGCGGCAGGATCGGGCATCGCTATCGCCACCGGGTGATCGATCAGAGCACTGTCACGATCACAACCAGTACCTACGATCCCAAGCTGGTAGCAACCGGCCCCTGCAAGGGCCAGCCGCTTAATCCAGACGGTTCGTGCACGATATTCGGCGGTTCCAGCGACGCCTTTTCCACTACCATTAACGAAAACTCGCTTCTGGTGGGCCTTTGGGCGCGTCCCATTGACAAGCTGCGCCTGAGCTACGACCAGGAGTTGATGTACGCGGATAATACGTTTACGCGCGTCAGTCCGCGCCAACTTCAGCATTATAAATTCCGCGGCGACTACAAACCCGAGCATTGGCTGAATATGGGCACCACGGTCAATGTGTACGAGGCTCGAAACAACGTTTATCAGATCGATCACTTGGAGCACACTCGGAACTATGGAGTGTATTTTAACGTTGCCCCAACAGAGCGCTGGTCCCTGGACTCGGGATACAACTACACGGGCGTTTTCTCCCAGACCAACATCTGTTTCAGCATCGGATCCGCCATACCGCCGCCGGGGGTCGTGGCCTGCACCATTATCGGTTCGCCGGTGACGTTGCAGGGCCTCTCGATTTACAACAACAAAATGAATTACGGGTATTTCGACTTCATGGTGAAACCGGCCAAGAGAGTGACGCTCAAGGCTGGATATTCCATCGACGACGTCACTGGCAACACCCTGATCCTGAACCCCAACTCGCCGACGGGCCCGCTGGATTACAAATACAATCGCCCTTTTGCCGCGGTGGACCTGGCCTTGGCCAAGGGCGTGACGTGGAGGACGGGCTGGGGATATTACGACTATAACGAAATGGATTCACCAACCGACCCCACGGGCCCGCGCAGTTTCCGGGGAAATCTTGTAAATCTGTCGCTCGTTTATTCATTCTAAATTTGGGAATCATGGGCAGCTCGTTCGCAAGCATAAAACATCAACTCAGACCAGGAGGATGTAACCGATGAAACGTTCCTATGTAGAAGGCACCTTGAAGATGATTGGGTGGTCCCTTGCCTTGGTGGTTGCCGGATTATTTCTGCTGTCATCACTTTCCCTGGCCGGCCAGCCAGCGGCCGACGAGGGAGCGGCCACCTTTAAGGCAAAGTGCGCTATGTGCCATGGGCCGGACGGCAGTGGTGACACCACCATGGGCAAGAAGATGAAGATTAAAGACCTGCGCTCAGCCGAAGTCCAAAAACAAACCGACGCCGACCTTGCGGGCATCATCGCCAAGGGAAAACCGCCCATGTCGGGGTATGAGAAGCAACTGGACAAGGAGAAGATCGATCAGGTTGTCGCCTTCCTCCGCGAGCTGGGCAAAAAGAAATAGGCAGCCCGGATAATTTAAGCCAACGCCGGATTCAGGGCCGGGGACGTCTCTAGACACGGTTCATTAGATCGGCGTGTGGCCGGAGCATGTCCATAGGGCGAGATGCCGAAAGCCACTCGCCGGATTTTCTCTTCTGGCGGATGCCTAATATGAAGAACTCTACTGACGCGCGGGCCTCGGGGCCCCCAGTGGCGCGCCGCTGGGTCAATTTTCTGCTGGGCGGAGGCGTGCTGGCATCTTTGGCGTCATTTCTCTACCCTGCCTTCCGCTACATCATTCCGCCGTCGGTGCCCGAATCCACCAGCCGGTCCGTGGTGGCAGCGAAGGTGAATGAGTTGAAGCGCAACTCCTCCAAGATTTTTCAGTTTGGGTCCAAGCCCGCTCTTTTGATTCGAACCGCGAACGACGAATACAAGGCGATTTCGGCAGTGTGTACCCACCTGAGCTGCACGGTCCAGTATCGGGAAGACCTGCACCAGGTCTGGTGCGCTTGCCACAACGGTCTTTACGATGCGGAAGGCCGCAACATCAGCGGCCCGCCGCCCCGACCACTTGAAGTCTTTGATGTCCACGTTCAGGGCGAGGACATTATTGCCGCCCGAAAAGCGTAATCATGCCCGGCCTTCTTGCTGGCCTAACCCAATGGCTCGATGACCGCTTTGGAGCGGCGGCCCTTCAGGAGTTTCTGCGCCATAAGACAATCCCGCTGCACCGCCACACCATTTGGTACTACTTCGGCGGCATGACCCTTTTCTTGTTTGTGATTCAGGTCCTCACTGGAATTCTCCTGCTCCTTTATTACCGGCCGACGCCCAATGACGCATTTGAAAGCGTGCAGTACGTCATGACCCAAGTCCGATTTGGCTGGCTGATCCGGTCGGTGCACAGTTGGTCGGCCAACCTGATGATCTTCACCGCCTCCGTGCACATGTTCAGCGTCTATTTCCTCAAGGCTTACCGGAAGCCGCGCGAATTGACGTGGGTCACCGGGATGTTCCTCTTCTTCATTGTGTTGGGCTTCGGTTTTACCGGCTATTTGCTCCCCTGGAACACGCTGGCATATTTCGCCACCAAGGTGGGAACTCAGATGGGGGGCTCAATCCCCGGAGTCGGAAAGTGGTTGCTCATGTTCCTTAGAGGCGGCGACGAGGTGACCGGCGCCACGCTGACGCGCTTTTTCGGATTCCACGTCGCCGTGTTGCCGGGCCTCGCCACCATAATGCTCGCGGCCCATCTTTTGCTCGTGCAGCGGCTGGGCATGAGTGTTCCACCGAGCATCGAGGCGCGCATTGCAGAAGGGCGGGAAAAGTCGACGATCATGCCTTTCTTCCCCAATTTTCTCCTTCGCGACATGATCGGTTGGTACGCGGCGCTCGGCGCGCTGGGCGCCCTGGCCGCCATTTTCCCTTGGGAATTAGGCACCAAGGCGGATCCCTTTGCCCCCGCTCCCGCTGGAATTCGCCCGGAATGGTATTTCCTATTTATGTTCCAAACCCTCAAGCTGCTGCCCTCCAAAGTATTGTTCTTGGACGGCGAGTTCGCCGGAATCCTGGGCTTCTCACTGGCTGGAATGGTTTGGGTGGCCGTGCCGTTCATCGACCGCCAAGTCGGTTTTAGCCGCGTCACGCGCATTTTTACCGGGCTGGGCGTTTTCGCGCTCGGCTACATCGTCCTGATGTCCGCCCTGGTATTCAAGTAATTGAGTGGCGGCTCTGAGTCGTAAAACTATGGGACGGATCAAGAAAGTTCTCGGCAGCTCGGTGGTGCTTTTTCTGGCGTTGGCCTCTCCCGGCTGGACGGAGACAAAGGATTCCTGCGTCAGTTGTCATTCCACCCTCGACGGGGCGCTGGGACGGCCGGCCAAAGACTTTGGGTCCGACGTGCACCATCAGGCCGGCCTAATATGTTCGGACTGCCACGGCGGAAATCCGGAAGACGATTCAATGGATGCCATGAGTCCCGCCAAAGGATTTCGCGGCGCGCCCGCCAAGGCGAAGGTGCCTGAGTTTTGCGGAAAATGCCATTCAGACGGCAGCTATATGCGGCGCTATAACCCCAAACTGCGCACCGACCAGTTGAGTCAATACGCAACCAGCGTGCACGGCCAACGGCTCAAGAAGGGCGACACGAAGGTGGCGGCCTGCGTGGATTGTCATGGTGTCCACAATATTCTTGCCGTCTCGGACTCGCGCGCACCCGTCTATCCCACCAACGTTGCCGATACTTGTGCCCGCTGCCATTCCGATTCTCATTCGATGGCGGAGTATAAAATCCCCACCGATCAGGCGGCCCACTACCAGAAAAGCGTGCACGCAACAATTCTTACCGACGGGGACACTTCGGCTCCGACCTGCACCACCTGCCACGGAAATCATGGGGCCACGCCCCCAGGGCTCACCTCGGTCGCGAATGTCTGCGGAACCTGTCACGTCTTTTTTGCGCAATTGTTCCAAAAGAGTCCGCACGGCGCCGCCTTCGAAGAAATGGGACTTCCCGGCTGCGTCCAATGCCATTCGAATCATGAAATCTTGAAACCGAGCGATGAGTGGGTGGGCGTCGGATCGAAGTCCGTCTGTATCACCTGTCACGTGGAAGGCGACGCGGGCTACGCTGCGGCCCAAAAGATTTCTGAAGATCTGGCCAAGCTTAATCAATCGCAGCAACAAGCGGAAAACATTCTTGCAACTGCCGAACGCACCGGAATGGAAGTCTCGAGTGCCCGACTCGAGTTGAGCCAATCCAATGAAGCCATCGTCAAAGCCCGGGTGGCCGTCCACACACTCGACCCTGCGGAAGTTGGTAAATTGACCGATCCCGGGCTTAAATCCTCCGCCAAAGCCTACGAAGCCGGGACGGCCGCTTTGCATGAAAGCAATCTACGTCGTAAAGGCCTGGGCTTATCCCTGATATTCATCGTTATGGCCATTGCAGGGCTGGCCTTGAAAATTCGCGAGATGGAGTCTAAACCCCGGCCATAGGCCATCGTGCGGCCGGCCTTGCACATGAGCCCAAACATCGTGAACCGAAATCGATTTAAATTCTCGCGCTTCGGTTGAAGCCGCGGTAACTGCGACTGGAAAGCCACCTCCGAACCATGCGCCGCAGGATCTCTTCAGCCATCCAAATTCTCGAGCGAATTTTTAGATCAATCCTCCGGGCCGACTCGCAGAAAAGATTCCTCCAAAGCCTGTCGAGCATGACGGAATAACTATGCTCTCCCGTTCCGAACTCAACCTTCATACCTCCTCAATCGTGGTTAAGTGACGCCCGTCACTGAGAAAGTCCGTCAACACCAGTCAACATAGCTGAGAGGGGAATTGGAATCGAGCAAGGAGCACGCGGGAAAAATAGATTTGGCGGACGATTCCATAATTCGAAGGAGAAAAGAAATGAAAACACTCAAGGTCATATTTGCTTTGCTGGTGGGAGGCTTGACGCTTTGCGCAACCCTCGCATTCGGGAAGGCCGAATATTCCAAGACAGAGAAGAAAGGCTGCACCTACTGTCATGTTGACATTAAGAAGTCACCGAAAGACCTTAACGACATTGGGAAGTGCTACGCCAAGAACGATCACTCCCTCAAGGGCTGCGAGGAGAAAGCGACCGAGAAGAAGTAACGGCGGGAGTGCAGATTTCGGCGCAGCTTGCCCAAAGATGGCATGCGCTGGCTTCTCCCGGACGGTTGACTCGTGATTCAAATTTGGTGGACGGTGGCCCATCCTCATTTAACAGGTCATCGATCGAATGAATATCGCCCGGATGGGCCTTCGTCCGGGCAGCATTATGATGCGCGCAAGATATATCGCCATATCGGCTTGCATCGCCGCGTTGCTTTGCGCCTGGCCCCTCGGTGCGCAGGAGCCAGGCGAGCCTGCCTGCGCCTCCTGCCACAACGTAGGGGAAAAACTCAAGAATTCGGCTCACGCGCCGGTTCCCTGCGCGACCTGCCACGTGAAGCATGAGGAGTACCCCCATCCCTCCGATATTCCCAAACCCGCCTGCGCAACTTGCCACGAACGCGTGGCGCGCGATTTTGGCCAGGGCGTGCACGCACAGGCCGCTAAGGCGGGCAACGCCGCGGCGCCTGATTGTGAAGCCTGCCACGGCACTGCCCATGAGTTGGTCCGGGCGACATCGGCGGAATTCCGAAGAGCCGTGCCGGATACTTGTGGAATGTGTCATGCCGACATTGCCACCGAATATAAATCCAGCGTGCACGGCCAAGCCGTGGCTCACGGAGTGGTGGACGCTCCTGTGTGCACGACCTGCCACGGTGAGCATGCCATCCTGAAGCCCCAGAACGCCGCCTCTTCCGTTTCTCCGCGCAACATTCCGGGAACCTGCGCGCAATGCCACGCCAACGTGCGATTGTCCCGCCGTTTCGGCCTGCCGCCTGACAGGGTGCTGAGCTTTCAGGCGTCCTACCACGGCATGGCTTTGAAGTCCGGCGACGAAACGGTGGCCAACTGCGCCAGTTGCCATGGCGTGCACAACATCTTTCCATCTTCGGATTCGCGCTCGACCATCAACTCGAAAAACCTGCCCGCCACTTGCGGGAAATGCCATCTGGGCGCGGGAGCACGCTTCGCGCTGGGGCCCATTCATGAGTCCCCCGGCGGCGAGGAGCCCAAGGTGGTCGGGTGGGCGCGCTCATTTTATCTGGTTACCATTCCTCTCGTTGTAGGGTTAATGTTCCTGCATAATTTCGGCGACTGGCTTCGGAAGTTGAATCTGCACCATTCATCGCGCCGCCAGGAGGCGCTCGGCGACCCAGACGGCAATGCCTCCGATGACGCAATGCCCGGCGAATTCCGGATGTTCAAGTTCGAGCGCTTGGAGCATATCCTCCTGGTGCTGTCCTTTGCCGTGCTTGCCTGGACTGGATTCGCCCTGAAATATCCCGAGGGCTGGTGGGCTCGCCCACTGCTGGCCTGGGAAACAAATTGGCCGGTGCGCGGAACCATCCACCGAATCGCCGCTGTATTGTTTATGGTGGTTGCAGGGATGCATTTCATCTCGCTCCTGGTCAGCGGCAAATTGCGGCAACATTGGAAGGAGCTGTGGCCCCGCGTCAGCGATGGGCGCGAAGCCTGGATGAATTTCGCTTACAATGTCGGCCTGCGGGGCAAGCGGCCACACCTTTCCCCCCATGGGTACGTGGAAAAGGCGGAATACTGGGCGGTGGTGTGGGGCGCGGTAGTGATGATCTTAACGGGCTTGATGCTGTGGGCCAACAGGTTTACTCTCAGATGGCTGCCCAAGAGTTTTTCCGACCTGGCCACCGCCGTGCATTTCTACGAGGCGGTGCTGGCCGGGCTGGCTATATTGGTATGGCACTTTTATTCGGTGATCTTTGACCCTGACGTTTATCCGATGGAGACGGCATGGCTCACCGGCCGCAGCGTCAAACGAAAGTGTCCGGAGGATAGCGAATCGTTGGATAGCAATGCGACAAAGCCGCCGGATCAATCTCACCCATCCGAAAGCGTCGCAACGGAGCCGGGTGAAATTGGGAAGCCCTCCGAAAACGAATTGATTGGGGAAAAGACCTCGAATGAGTCTTCCGGAAACTAAGTTCTTCAAGTGGCTATCTCCGCTTGTACATCTTTCCAGCAACTTGCTCAGCCGCATTGGCGTGGTCTTGGTCACGGCGGCAACCGTTTTTTGGATCTGGCTGCTACCCACGATCGTGCGGGGTGACATTCGCCATCCGTATGTTGGGCTTTTGACTTTCGTGGCCTTGCCCGGGGTCTTCTTTACCGGGCTCGCCCTGATCCCGGCTGGGATCATCTTGCGCCGGCGCCGCGAACATCACCGCGGGGTATTCCCCGCTTCGTTTCCACCTCTGGACCTGCAAAACGTAGAACTGCGCCGTCTGCTTATTTTTGTGGGAATCATTACGGCAGTCAACGTGATGATCGGCGGCCAGCTCACTTACAGCAGCATGAATTACGTTGACTCGGTCACCTTCTGTGGGCAGACCTGCCACACCGTCATGCAGCCCGAATTTACTGCCTACCAAAGTTCACCCCACTCGCGCGTCGAGTGCGTGCAGTGTCACATCGGGCCGGGCGCATCGTGGTTTGTGCGCAGCAAACTTTCCGGCACCTATCAAGTCTATGCGGTGGCGTTCAACAAATTCCCTCGGCCCATTCCGACGCCCGTCCACAACCTGCGCCCCGCGCGTGAAACTTGCGAGCAATGCCACTGGCCACAGAGATTCGTCGGAGACCGCTTGAAAATCATCCCGAAATTCGGCGACGACGAGAAAAACAGCCTGACCAAGACTGTCTTAATGCTTCATATCGGCGGCGGGCCCTCCAGCCCGGGCATCCACAGCGCGCATCTGGGCGCGGGGATCACCATTCAATACGGGTCCGACGAAAGCCGCCAGAACATCCACTGGGTGGAATACCAGAACACACGGACCGGCAAGACCGCTATGTTTCTTGATTCGGATACCAAGCCCGGGGCTGTGAACAGATCTGCGGCGCGCACGATGGATTGCATCGACTGCCATAATCGTCCCACCCACATTTACTATTTGCCCGACCGCGCCATGGATCAGGCCATGGCCACGGGTGAGATTTCGGCCTCGCTTCCCTTCGTTAAGAAGCAAGGGTTGGATATTCTGAAACAGTCATACGCCACGCAGGCGGAGGCCGGCGCCAAAATCCCCGTCGCTCTTTCAGAGTATTACCGGAAAAACTATCCGGACGTCTACCGCCAGCAGAGCGCCGACGTGGTTCAGGCCGGCAATGCGCTGGTGGCAATTTACGATCGCAACGTGTTCCCTGAAATGAAGGTGCTTTGGGGAACCTACCCCAATAACATCGGGCACACGGATTTCCCCGGCTGCTTTCGCTGCCATGACGGAGCGCATTCGACCTCCGATGCCAGCCAAAATATCCCCCAGGATTGTTCCACGTGTCACAACTTGCTCGCCGCCGATGACCCAAACCCGAAAATCCTCGTTGACCTGGGAATTGCTCCGGAAACGACAGAAGCCGCACGCAAGAAGTAGCTCTAAGGCCGCCGGTACGGGCTTCAATTCAGAATGTAAATATGAGTATGATTCAAGGCAAAGTCTCCCCGTGCCTCGAACGGTGATGCTTTTCCGTTCATCGTGAAGAGGATTAAAGATTGGCGGATACGCAAAATCTTTCATTTAAGTGGTAATTGACTGGGTCGGCAAGCGGTCGGAAGGGGATGAATGTAGTCGAAAATAGACAGAGCGTTGCTTGTTTTCTACCAGATATGGCGATCGGTTCATTTTCCGTATTCCGCCTTGGAAGGGACTCAAATTTGCAATAGGAAACTGTAGTGCAGAGCGAGGGCTGAAACTCAAAGGCAGCAAAAAAGCAAAGTTGTTCACCCGAGGAATTGAGTCTTTTGAAATAATGGGTGGCTACTGGAAATGCCATTCCGGTTTTTCTAGAATGGGAGTTGCGTACCCTCAGGGTTGATGAGAAGGTTTGAACGGCAACACGTCAATTTGACAAACTATTCAGGGCAAGGCATGGAGGCTCGTAATGAAGAGGTTTATTGTTTTATCGCTGGTGGTTTTCGCGATGAGTTTGGGGACGTCCGCGCTATTGGCCCAAGGCCAGGGCGATGAACATGCCGTGGTGGTCGTTCCGGACTCCTCCGTCGAACATCCCGGAGACGCGGGCGTCAGGTCGCACACAAACCATATGATTCTTGACCACCCGATGAAGGGTGGAGGCGGCGGCCCGGCAGGCGAGACTCCTGGCTCCCTGGCGTGCGTTTACGGCCTCGTTGCATCCTCAGGTACGAATTGCCCAATTGCCTCCAGCAAAACGGTACCGTCGGGAGGAAGCGGAGCGATTGCCATCGTGGACGCTTACGATTACCCAACGGCGTACAACGATCTCACGGTGTTTTCAAACCAATTCAACCTCCCGGTTCTACCTCAATGCTCTAGTACTATTACCACTTCATGCTTTCAGAAGGCTTACCCTGGCGGAACCGCGCCGAGAGTTAATTGCGGCTGGGCGCAAGAAGAGGCCCTCGATATCGAGTGGGCTCACGCGATGGCTCCGAACGCTAAAATCGTCCTCGTCGAAGCCGCCACTAACGGCAATGCTGATCTCTATGCGGCCGTTGACTACGCAAGCGGCCTACCCGGGGTCACTCAGGTTTCCATGAGCTGGGGTAGCAATGAAACTCCCTCCGAAGCAAGCGCCGACAGCCATTTTGCAACCTCAGGCGTGGTCTACTTCGCAGCCAGTGGCGATACGGGTGGAAAAACCATCTACCCCGGCGTTTCACCCAACGTCGTTTGCGCCGGCGGCACTTCCGTGAATCGAAGCGGGGGCAATTTCACCAGTGAATCAGCCTGGTCAGGCAGTGGCGGAGGGACCAGCGCGTATGAGCCGATTCCCGGATATCAAAGTGTGATCGCCGGCCTCCTGAATGGCCATCGTGGTGTGCCGGACTTTTCCTTCGACGCAAATCCCAATACGGGCGTTGCGGTTTACGACACCACTTCTTGCCAGGGAAGAACCGGTTGGATGGTTTTTGGCGGGACGAGCGTCGCCTCACCATCATTGGCTGGAATTGTTAATCTGTCTGGCAGCAAATACACCAGCACCGACACCGAGCTAAGCACCATCTACAGTTGCTACGCAACCCCGAGTTGCTATAGCTCGAACTTCCGCGACATTACTTCAGGCAGCGCGGGTAGCTTTAGCGCCGCAACTGGCTGGGACTTCGTCACGGGTGTCGGGAGCAACAAAGGCACTGTGAGCAAATAATCACAGCCGGATTTGTGCTGATTTTTTCAATGGGCCTTCCAGGCGGAAGCCCCTTTTTGTTTTATTTTGCCGGATGCAAAATCAGTTTCTGCATGCGCCAATTCAGGAGTTCTCCAACGTAAAGCACATTCTTGTTGCCCTGGCTGCAATCCATTTCATGCACCCAGCCGAATTGCTTTAAGGCGTGACCGAAAGAACCGAATTCTCCCAGCAATTTACCATTCAGATCGAGCTTGTAAATGCGGCCGGGCGTGGCGTCCGAGCTGTAGAGAAACTGGTTGGGTCCGGGCGTGATACAAATCGCCCATGGGGTGCCGGCGTTGGTGATTTCGTTCCGGTAGTTGCCGTCATTGTCGAAGATCTGGATGCGCTGATTCCCGCGGTCCGCAATGTAAACATTCCCTTTGGCGTCCACGGCCATGGAATGCGGTGTGCGGAATTGTCCCGGGCTCGAACCTTTCGTTCCCCATTCTTTGATGAAATCTCCGGACTTGGAAAATTTGACCACATGAGAGTTTCCGTAGCCGTCGCTCACGAAGATGTTCCCCGCTGCATCCCAGGCCACGTCGGTTGGCCGATTGAAGGTGAGCAAACCAAAGAGACCGGTGCCACTGGAGATTCCATTCCCAGCCGGCGCTGCCGTGGGAGCGGCGGCGGAGCCAGCAGGAGCGGAGCCTTCCACGGGCTCAGGCTTGCGGCCGAGAAGCAGCATCACGCGCCCGGCGGAATTAAATTCGATCACCATGTTCGAGCCTTCGTCCACGCACCAAATGTTGTCGTGCGCGTCCACTCGCACAACGTGAGCGAAAGACCGGCCGCTGAACGCGTACAGGCCCTTGCCAATCCGGCGCAGGAATTTTCCCGCGGGGTCAAATTCCAAAAGGAATGTTTCGCCGCTGCGCGTGTAGATAAAAATGTGCCCCTTTGAATTCAGTGCCACACCGGGAACCTCTCCCAAATACAAGTCGGGCGGCAGCTTAAGAATGTTCGGAACCGATTCGAATGGGATTTCGGGCGCCGAATCTTGCAGGGCCAACACAGGCGTGGCGAATAAAAGGCACAAAAGGAGCAATCGGAATTTCATAGGCGTCTCCTGCTAGCAAGGTGGCGCGCCGCCTAGCAGCAACGGTTGGGGCGCGAGTATTTATTTTGAAGTCCGGATAGATAAAATTCTTCCGGAGAAAGGGGTGGATCGCCACGGCCGATGGCGGCGGCACGATATCGCGCGTAATCATTTTCGCCGCACGCCTCGCGAAGAAACTGCCAGGCCCTTCGCAACAGGTTTTGCAATTGAGTCACAGCTCCTCCCCTGGCGTATTTGCGATTTGTGATTTGCGATTTTCCATTTTCGAGTTTCCAGTTTCCGTCTTCTCACGCTGTCAGCCGCGATGTTTCCATGGGCGCTTCGCTCATCACCGGCTGCTTCCCTCCCCATGCGTAGAGCCACCAATTGCGTCCCGATTCCACCAGAATCACCACTACAAACGCGGCAAAAATAGCGGTGACGACCGCGTCCAGCCGGTTATTAAAAATTACCCGTTGTGTTTCAGCAATCTTGGCGGCGGGAATGGCGCCGGTGGAAATCAAGTCGGACAAATGGCTGGCCTGCGCCCAAAAACCGATGCGCGGGTCGGCGTCAAAAATCTTTTGGTAGCTCGCCGTCATGGTCACGGCCACCAGCCAGGCGAGGGGCGCGAGCGTCACCCAGGCATACTTGGTTTTCCCCATCTTAATCAGAATGGTGGTGCACACGCAGAAAGCGATAGTGGCCAGCAACTGGTTGGATATTCCAAAAAGAGGCCACAGGCTGTTGATGCCGCCGAGCGGGTCCATGATGCCCTGGTAAAGGAAGTAGCCCCACGCGCCGGTAATCAGCGCGCTGGTAAGGACGACGCTCGGATACCAACTGGTCCGCCCCAGCGGTTTCCAAAAATGACCGAGTAAGTCTTGAAGCATGAATCGTCCAACGCGCGTGCCAGCGTCGAGCACAGTGAGAATAAAAAGCGCTTCAAACATGATGGCAAAGTGATACCAGATGGCTTCGAGCCCGCCCATTCCAAGCGTGCTTCCGAAAATGTGCGCCATGCCTACAGCCAGCGAGGGCGCGCCGCCGGTGCGATTGAAGAGTGTGATTTCGCCTACGCGCGAGGCCAACTCCGACATGGTTTGAGTGGTCACCGGAAAACCCCAGTTGGAAATGGTGGCCACCGCCTTCTCCGGCAGCGCGCCCACCACTCCCGCCGGACTGTTGACGGCAAAGTAGACGCCGGGTTGAAGCACCGTGGCCGCCACCATCGCCATCACGCCTACGAAAGATTCCATCATCATGGCGCCGTAGCCGATCAAGCGCGCCTGGCTTTCCTTGCAGATGAGCTTAGGCGTGGTCCCGCTCGCAATCAGCGAATGAAATCCGGAAACGGCTCCGCAGGCGATGGTGATGAAGCAAAATGGAAAAACCTTCCCGGAAAAAATCGGCCCGGTGCCATCGGTAAATCGCGTGAGAGGCGGGAGCAACATCTGCGGGTGGGCGGCAAGAATTCCCAGCGCCAGGGCTAGAATGGTTCCGAGTTTGATGAAGGTGCTCAGGTAATCGCGCGGGGCGAGCAGCAGCCAAACCGGCAGCACTGAGGCGGCAAATCCGTAGACGACCACCATCCAGACCAGCGACGGGCCGCTATAAGTGAAATATTGCGCGAGCGTCGCGGATTCCGCCACGTAGCGCCCGCCAATCACCGCCGCCATCACCAGAAAGAAACCCACCATGGATGCTTCGAGCACGCGCCCCGGACGCAGGTAGCGGAGGTAAACTCCGAGGAGCAGGGCAATGGGCATGGTCATGGCGATGGTGAACAATCCCCACGGACTTGCTTTGAGCGCGTTCACCACCACCAGCGCCACAGCGCCCAAAAGGATTATTAAAATGCAGAGCACGGCGAAGAGAGCGGTCCATCCACCGACCTCGCCGATTTCGTCCTTGGCCATCTGCCCGAGCGACCTTCCGTTACGGCGCATGGAGCAAAAGAGCGTGACGAAATCCTGAACGCAGCCGCCCAGGATTCCGCCCAGAACTATCCAGAGCGTGCCGGGAAGATATCCGAATTGAGCGGCGAGAATCGGACCGACCAGCGGCCCCGGTCCAGCGATAGCGGCAAAGTGGTGCCCAAACAAAACCCATTTATTGGTGGGCAGAAAATCGTGCCCGTCGTCCAGGCGCTCCGCCGGCGTGGCGCGCCGGTCGTCAAGTTCCAGCACCGTAAACGCCACCCAGCGGCTGTAGAAGCGGTACCCGAGCGCATAAACGCACGCCGCCGCGGCCACCAGCCAAACCGCGTTCAACGGTTCGCCGCGCACCGTGGCGATCATGCCCAGAGCGACCGCACCCAGCAGTGCGATCAGAACCCATGCCAGGTTTTTCAGGAGGCGCATCCAGGGTGTCCCTGTTTAACGATTCCGGCCCAGAATGTTTTTACCACCAAGACACGAAGACACCAAGGAATGATTATTCCGCGAGGCAGCTTCTTAATGCCTTTGTGTCTTGGTGGCGGAGATTTTTCGCTGTGCCTGCCTCAGGAATTCCAGGTGGGTTGTGTTCCATTTGAGCTGGTACCTATCGCACGCCATTTGTGCCGGGGGCTGAATCAAGTACGGACCATGCAAAACCCCACAGCATAAAGGGCGTGCTATGGCCAACTATTCGGCTGTTGCGGTGCGCAATAGCTTGCGCAAGTTTCAAACCTGCTTCACGGCCAGCGACTGGCTGCGCAAGTCTAAATACGGGCGCAGGTCTTCCATCATGGCGCGGAACTGCTCGAAGTTAAGTGATTGGGCGCCGTCGCTGAAGGCTTTTTCGGGCTTGGGATGGACCTCCACCAGCAGGCCGTCGGCGCCAATGGCGACCGCGGCGCGCGAGAGCGCGGGTACCAGACTGCGTTTGCCGGTGGCGTGGCTGGGATCGAGAATCACGGGCAGGTGAGTGAGTTCGTTCAGCACGGGGATGCTGGCAATGTCACAGGTATTGCGCGTGGCGGTCTCGAAAGTCCGGATGCCACGCTCGCATAGCACCACGTTCGGATTGCCATGCGCGGTGACGTATTCCGCCGACATCAGCAGTTCATTCAGCGTGGAACTCATTCCGCGCTTGAGGAGAACGGTGCGGCCGCATTTGCCCAGGGTCTTGAGCAGCGCGAAGTTCTGCATGTTGCGGGCGCCCACCTGCATGATGTCAGCGTGCTCGGCCACCAGATCGACGTCGCGATCGCTCATCACCTCCGTGATGATGGCCAGGCCGGTGGCCTGGCGCGCTTTGGCCAGTAATTTGAGCCCCTCGAGTTCGAGCCCCTGGAAATCGTAAGGGGATGTTCGAGGTTTGAACGCGCCTCCGCGCAGAATCTTGGCTCCCGCCGCGGCCACGGCCTCCGCCGTATCCATGATTTGCTTTTCGTTTTCCACCGAACACGGCCCGGCCATCACTACAAATTCCCCGCCTCCGATTACAGTTCCATCCACGCGGATTTGGCTGCGCTCTTTCTTGAATTCCCTGCTCACGAATTTGTAGGGCGCGGAAATGCGAACCGCGCTCTCCACGCTCGGGATGGCCTGCAAGGATTCGAGGCACGCTGTCACGTCGCCTACGCCCACGGCGCCTATCACCACGCGTTCTTCGCCCACGATGGTGTGAACCTTGTAACCAAAGTCGCGGATTCGCTCGCAGACTTGCTCGATTTCTTCTTTTGATGAATGAGGCCTCATTGAAATAATCATCGCTCCAGTTCCTCCCTTAAAAACAAAAGCCCACTTTTTCAAGTGGGCTGGCTTTTCAAAGTCTTTTTTATCTCAGACCAGCGCCACTTCAACCCATTGGGGGAAAGCCCCAATAAGCGTAGGTAAACGAGTTGGCGCGGTAGCTGATCATCGAACGGCTAGTATAAACGGAAGGCCGCTTCGACACAAGGCGTTTCTGGTGCAGTCTCCAACAACCTGCTAGAATTTTCATTCCATGGACAATCGTATTGATGATCGTCCGGCCATCGACCAGGAGCGCCGCGTCTTGCGAGCGTTCTGTAAGGGAGACCGGAAGGTGCTGGATGCCGCAGCGCAATTATTGGCACAATACAAATGGCGTGAACCCGTTCACCAGATTATCTTCAATTGCCTCACCGGTTTTCCCGCCGGCGGCCCACTTACGCTGCGCGAGCGGCTCGCTGCGTGTGCAACGCGCAAGGGCTTTCCGGATGTTGACTGGGAAGAGTTCTTTCCGCCCATCCCTATTTCAGATCTCGAAAGTAATGAACTCTTGCGGCAATTGCTCGATTTGAGCAAGTCAGGATCTTCAGGCCGGTAAAACATTCATTGAGTTATTTGAAGATCGAGTTAAGCGCGGGCTGAGATCCGAACTTGGGATCGTCAATCCCCAGCGCTTTGAGCAACGTCGGGCCTACTGCGGTCATACTGATACGATGAAGATTCACGCCGCCTTTGATCCCTTGGCCCCAGGCGATGAAGGAGGCTTCAAGTCCCGCCCGATAAGGGAAATATCCATGCGTGCCAATCTGAGTTCTCGCTTTGCTCATCAGGTCACCGCGGGCCTCGCTGCCGAACATCGCGCCGCGCGGAGCCTCGAGCGCCATCCGCGCTTCCGGGTCCGCGCCCAACTCTCGAAGTGCATTCTGATCGAAAACACTCCATAGCAATCCCTGATCGCGCAGTGGTTTCAATGCCGTATCCACTGCCCCTTCAAGGTGATCTCCCTCGGGCCAGTAAATGAACATGGACCCGCCGTTGGACACCGTGGCAATTTTCCCTCCTGTTACCCTGCCGTGTTCATCCAAAGTGAGCAGGCCGGCTTTGGCCAGCAAAATGTTGGGATGGATTGTGCGCGTGACGGACATGAATCCGTGATCAGACACCACAAAGAAATCGGTGGAATTCTCGAGGCCCGCCTCGCGCACCGCATCTTCAATCTCCCCGATTCGCGTGTCAATGCGCTCAAGCGTTGCCACTGCTTCATTCGTATCGGGCCCGTGCTGGTGCTCGATGGAATCGAGCGTGTCCAAATGAATAAGCAGGAGGCTGGGTTTGTGCTGCTTCTCCAAAAACTCCGCCAGGTGGGCGCGGGTGAGGTCGTTATCCTCACCGTAAGGCGGCGGCCCGAGCGCCATCAAAGCTTCCAAAAGCAATCCAGGAGTGGCGAACTTCGCCACGTACATGGGATCGCCTACTTCCCCCTTGGCGGGGTCCCAGATTTCCGGCAGGTCCCAGTCTATGGCGGCGCCGGCGGTAACCGGCCAAAAAACTGAAGCGCAAGTCAAATGCGCTTTGCGAGCTTCGTCCCAAAGTGTGGGCACCTTGATGGACTTCGAAAACCAAAACCAGTCACCCGTGTTCTTGCCTGCTTCGCGCGAAGAGAGGTTGGTGTAAATGCCATGCACGGCCGGCATTTGACCGGTGACGATGGTGGTGTGCGAAGGATAAGTCACGCTGGGGTAAATGCCTTCCACGGCTTCGGCAAAACTCCCCTCCAATTTCATCTGCATGAGATGAGGAATATGAATGCCGGGAGGCGGCGATACGTAATAATGCGCGCCCATGCCGTCCACCGAAATCACAATAACGTGGCGAGTGGCCGGTTCAACGCCGGATGAGGATTGGGCGAAAAGAAAACTTGCCAGGGCGCCAGAGGCGCACAGGAGGATCATGGCCGGGAGCATGGCCCGCCAAATTTTCGATGCGCTCAATTGTTGGAGTTTCCCATTCCAGATCGGGGTCGGTACCATGACGGAGCTGGCGCCTCCCGACTGAGGTTCTTCCCGATTGTAATGTTCCCGCCTGAACGGCGGGGGCGCAAGACGGAACGCGTGATCATTCTTATTCACGCCTGCATTTTACTCCAAATATGAGGCCGCCGGCTTAAGCATCCACGGATTTCGAGGTCGCCGATGTATGGGATGAGGGTTTACAGAGTTCCAGTAACGGCTTGCGGAGAGGCAGAGAAGGCGCCGCCTCAATTTGAAATGGCGCCATGAGTGGCGAGAGTGCTGACGTCCGATTGCATGTCCGCGAAAACCTGCGAGGTCGTCACTTGTGCGTCGCAATAGTGTATCTCCACTCCGGAGTGATTTACCGTGATGTAGGTGGGATCCTCAGTTGTCCAGCACCCTGAATTGAAATAGAGAATTCCGTCCCGTTGGGATTGCATCGCTCGGTGGGTGTGACCGCAAAAAACCACGTCGGCGCCACGGGCTTTGGCCAAATCGATCGCGCCTTTGGCCACTTTGGCGGAGAGCCGCAGCCATTTGGTATTTTGCCGGTCGAGGAACCGGGAGAGGCTCCTGCGCCGCGAATCAATTTTTTGCAGGTGTGTGTAAACGAACTCTCCCGCCGCGCTGATGGCCGCGTTATTTACCAGGAAACGGTCAAATTGGTGGCCATGGATCGCAAGGTAGCTGCGATTGGCGAATTTCCACGAGTATTCCTGATAGACCCTTACGCCGACGAGATGGGACATAACTTCCGACAGTCCACGGTCATGATTTCCCTCCACCCATACCACCTCCACTTGACGCTTGGGGTTTGAAAGTTTCCGGATGTAGGAGAGCAGCCCCCAGTGTTGTTTCTTCAGCCGCCGCAGGTTCAAGTCACAAAACATGTCCCCTAGCAGGATCAGCCTTCTAAACGTGGCGCCCTTCAGCATCCGGCAGGCATCGTCCGCGCGACTGAGCTCTGACCCGAGGTGCAAATCAGAGATGATCAGGGTGTCGTAATCATGGCCTTCAAAGGTGTCAAATAGCTTATGGATTTTTGCCATGGTGGATTTGATTTTACCGGCCGGGGCCAGTGCCGAACGCAGATAAAATCTCAGCGATTCTGCCCCTCCAAAACGCGGGCCGGTACGCCTCCTTTGGTTCTTTCCAATATAGTTTCGAGGATCCGGGGAATTTCAAAAACGGCGCGATTTTGAACCGCCAGCGCATTGGCCTTGTAACGCGCCATGGCGGCAGGTTCCACCAGCCGCTCCACGGCGCGACCGATGTGGCGGAAATTTTCCACCACCATGCCGACCTCCTTTTCAATGACCCAGTCGGCGTTGTAGCGTTCCTGGGGAAGCGTCCAGGCATTTCGTTCGACAATCACCGGGAGGCCCATCAGGAGCGCCTCGCTGATGCTGGCTGGCCCGGGCTTGCCAATAAAGAAGTCTGAAATCTGCATGTAGCGATTGACCAGGTTCGTAAAGCCCTCGACGAGAACGGGGATGCGAAACTTCGTCAGGCGCAGCCTGGCTTCCAGCTTCTGGTTTTGTCCACAGATAATAATCAACTGGAGTTTATCCAGTGCGTTGAGCTGCCTGGCAATGCTCGACATCACGGGCGACCCTTGGCCGCCAAACAAGACAATTCCCGTGGTGTAGTCATGGTGAAGGCCCAGCGACTCTCGAATCGCATAGCGATCCACCTTGGGAGACGCATAAAAGGCCGGATTTAATATCATGCCTGAAGTGGAGAACACGTTTTCAGGGGTGTGCCCCATGGAATAGGCCTGCTTGACCGCCCGGCTGGTGCCGCAGATGACGAATGGCGATTCGGGTACAATCCAAAAGTGAGGCGGGTAGTCCGCCATGTCGGTCAAAATAGTGACAAAAGGGCAGGAGGGCAGCATCACACGAAGGCTTTCCGCCACCTGAAGATTGAAGTTGGGGATGAGCGAAACCACCATCTCTGGCTTCGTGCGTTGCCAGTAGCTCTTCAAAATGTCCACCACGGGTTTGTGATAGAGATGGATGAGGAGGTGCAAACCCTTCAACAGTTGAGCCGTGCCCAGGGTCCATCCTCTCTTGACCATGGCATTATAAAAATCCTGGACTCGAAGTCCTGTAATTTTCCGGATGATGTCAGTCTCATCCAGCAGTTCTTGCAAATTGAGGCAGGTAATTTCCCAGGGCAGTTCCCTTTCGCGGATGGCGGAACACAGGGCGTTGGTAGCGGCGCGATGTCCGCCGCCGGCATCAAAATAGACAAACGTTATTCTGGATCGGCTTTCCGGCTTTTCCCGGGAATCCTGGATGACCTGGTCGAACGACGAACATGGTTCCGGAAAATGGGCGGAAAAATTCTCTTGATGGCTGGACGCCTGGCCCGGGAGCGAGGGTGTGATATCCACTCTTGACCGTGATGAGCCAGCTTAACGTGGTCCCCTTCCTCCGCCACGCTGCCCCACCATGGCCGATTGAAACATTGTCCGGTTATTGTTTTATTAACGCTGTGTTAAATTTTGAAGAAGGTTAAAAACAATTCAGCCGAAGTTTCTGCGGCGCCTGACCGTGAAAAACTGCAAAGCGGGCACCGCCCGTTTCATGTCCGGGCACCTTCCAACTATGACAGCACGTGGAATTGGGATGAATGGCGGCGAGTGCGGGGAAGAAATGGGTGGGAAGCAATTTGACCTTCAAAGGCAGGAGCCCACCGGCCGGGAATACTGGTGCCGCATTTTGGGCACGCGCCGTCGGGAGTGAGACGATAATCTTGAACCCTGTAGCCGTAACGCTCGATCAGCAGGGCGCGGCAGTTGTGGCAGCGCGTGTTTTCAAAGTCACCGACGCGGCCCGGTAGATTGCCTGCATAAACGTAACGCAAGCCCGCTCTTGCACCAATTTCGGCGATGCGGACCAGCGTTTCGGGCGTGGTGTTCTCAGGGTCGGTCATTTTGTAGTCTTTATGAAATGCAGTGACATGCCAGGGAATGTCGGGCGAGACGCTCACCAGAAATTCGGCCATGCGTTTCATCTCATCGGCGGCGTCATTGAAGCCTGGAATCGAAAGCGTCACGATCTCCACCCAGACACCCATTTCGTGCAAGCGGCGAATGGTATCCAGAATGGGTTGAATTCGCCCGCCCAGTTGGCGATAGTGCCGGTCGTCGAAACTCTTCAGATCCACCTTGTATAGATCGATCCACGGTCGGAGGAACTCGAGCACTTCGGGCGTGCCATTCCCATTGGAGACAAATCCGGTGCGCAGCCCGGCGGCGCGCGCTTCTTTGAACACGGCCACCGCCCATTCGCTGGTGATGAGCGGCTCATTGTAAGTGCTCACCAGAACTTTAGCGCCCTGACGGAGAGCATCGCGCACCAGGTCTTCCGGTGTCGCCCCCAAGGGAGGCGACTGCGCGGCAGGATCGCGAAGGGCCTGCGAGGTCACCCAATTCTGGCAATACGAGCAATGGAGATCGCACCCGAGCATCCCGAAACTGTAGGCCAATGCACCCGGGTAGGCGTGGTTGAACGGCTTCTTCTCAATCGGGTCGCATTGCACTCCGCCCACATAACCCCAGGGGACGTAGAGTTTTCCTTCCCGGTTGTAGCGGACTTTGCAGACACCCAATTGGCCTTCCGGAATACGGCAGCAGTGCCCGCACGCGAAGCAGCGAACGAAACCGCGATCGAGCTTTTCGTACAACTCGCCTTCGCGGACGTTTTGCTGGAGAAGCTCGCCGAGGGTCGCCATATCTTTTGAAAGGGCTGCTGAAGCTGAATCGCAGTTCCCCTCCGTTAATTATAACGCCGCGCAACCTGTTAAGGATAGCGAGAGGAATTACACTTGTCTCAGGAACTGAATCGTTTGGAGGGCGGGCGTCCCGCCCGCAATCAATTGATAATTAAAGAGCGGGCGAGACGCCCGCGGTCCCAGGGAGATTAGGACACCAGCGGAATTACAGTTAGAGATCAGATCGATAGGGATTTGGACGAAACGAGAGGGGGGCGCTGCAAGGAAAAGCTGGTTTCATTTTGCAGCGATTTGCTTGGCGAACTCCTGGAAAAATTGGGCAACGTTTTGTTTGGCGGCTCCCAGAATCATCCTTTGGCCAACGCTGGCGATCAGCCCTCCCACCTGCGCTTCGCCGGTGTAGGTGATGAGGGTATCGCCGCCTTCTTCGGTAAGTGTTAATGTGCCTTCCCCTTTCATGAAACCGCCCGACCCTTTCCCCTCAACCAACATGCGAAAATGTTCCGGCGCCACCGCATCCAGAATCTCCACCCGGCCCTGATAAGTCCCCTTCATCATGGCAATGCCGATTTTCAATTGAGCGCTGAAGCTTCCGTCGGGATTGGGGGTGAGCTTTTCGCATCCAGGCAGCGCGTGGGATAAAACTTCGGGATTCAGCAATTGTTTATAAACAAGGTCGCGTGGGGCGGGGATTTTGTAAGTGCCTTCAAGGGTCATGGAGTCACTCCGATGTTTCTGGTCCGGAGTCCGGAGTCAATTGTTCAATCTAAGTGCCATTTGCGCGTGCAGGATGATGTCCTATGAGCCGTTCAAGCGGAATCGGCGAAAACGAGTCACGGGTGAAACCCTTATTTTCCGCCTGCTCGTTCGAGAGCCTTTTCAAGCGCGCGGCGGGTATAAACACCTGCCAGGCGAGCTCGATATGTGGATGAAGCGTAGAGGTCGGAATTCACTTCGATACCTTCAACCGCATGCTCAGATGATTCGGCAAGGCGTTTGGCGCTCGGCGATTTGCCGCGCAGCGCGCTTTCCGCGGCCGTCGCGCGAAATGCCTTGGGGCCGGCGCCGGTAACGCCGATGCTCACTTGATCGACAGTCCCCTTCTCATCCAATCCCAAACGGACCGCCACGCCCACAATGGCAAAGCCCGAGGCAGGCTGATGCAATTTCACGTAGGCGTCACCGCTTCGAGTTGGAAGTGATGGCACACGGATCGCGGCAAGAATTTCGCCCGGAGCGAGCGCGGTCTCCAGCATATTCACAAAAAAGTTGTTCGCTGGAATCCACCGCTCGCCTTTTTCACTGACGGCCTGAATTTCAGCATCCAGTGCCAGAACCGCGGCGGGCCAGTCCCCGGCGGGATCAGAGTGCGCCAGGCTGCCGCCCATCGTACCTTTGTTCCGCACCTGCACGTCGCCGATCTCCCGCGCGGTTTCGGGCAACAACGGACACTTGCTCTTCAGCAAATCCGAAGACTCAATCTTGTAGTGAGTGGTAAGCGCTCCGATCTGGATTTTCCCGCCGTCTTCGCGGATATAACTCAACTCTGCGAGCTTGCTGAGATCGATCAGGTGCTTGGGTGAAGCCAGACGCAGCTTCATCATAGGCACCAGACTGTGCCCGCCCGCCAGGATTTTCCCCTCAGCGCCGAACTGTGCCACCAACTTCGAGGCCTCGGCCAAGGTTTTCGGTACATGATATTCAAACGGTTGAGCAATCATTATCCCCCCGTAGGGCCGGCGTCTCCTGGCGACTCGCGGTGTGCGAGCTTGCCCCGGCCTATTGCAAACTGAATTGAACCCAGGCCGGGGCAAGCTAGCTAAAGCGGAGTGTCGCCGCGGCGACCGACCCCGGCCCTGCGCTAAGACGCCTTAACGCCACCTTTCATAGCGTTCCAAATTTTTTCCGGCTTCAGCGGCATATCAATGTGCCGCACGCCAAACGGACGCAGTGCATCCATCACCGAATTCACCACTGCCGGAGTTGACCCAATGGTTCCGGCCTCGCCCACGCCCTTCACCCCCAGCGGATTAACCGGCGTCCGCGTCTCCGTGTTCGAAGTGTTGAACCACGGGAACTGGTGCGCCTTGGGCAGCGCATAGTCCATCAATGTCCCCGTAACCAACTGGCCGTTTTCGTCGTAAACCAATTCCTCCCACAGCGCCTGCCCTATCCCTTGTGCCAATCCGCCGTGCACTTGTCCGTCCACCAGCATGGGATTCAGGATGCGGCCACAATCATCCACGCAGAAATAATCCCGCAAATGCACTTCACCGGTCTCGGCATCCACTTCAGTAACCGCGATGTGCGCCCCAAAGGGAAACGTATAGTTGGGAGGCTCGAAAACACAATGTTCAGTAAGCCCGGGTTCGACTCCGGGGGGAAGTTGCTTGGCAAATATGGCCTCCGCCACCACCTCTCCAAAGCCGATGGATTTCTGCCCGTCGGAAGTTTGAAGTTTTCCATCCGAAAATTTAAGTTCGCCCGGCTTGATACCCAATTTGTGCGCGGCGATGCGCGCCATCTTTTTCTTGATTCGCTGCGCGGCTTCATAAATGGCGGTGCCGCCCACCGCCGTGGTGCGGCTTCCAAAAGTCCCGATACCCATGGGAATCTGGAAGGTGTCCCCGTGGTATACGGTCACATCGTCAAAAGAAATTCCCAATTCCTCCGCGACGATCTGGGCGAAAGTAGTCTCCTCGCCCTGGCCGTGCGGTGAAGCGCCGCTCAAGACCGTAACTTTGCCGGTCACTTCCACGCGCACCGTGCCCGCCTCCCAACCGCCCGCAGGCATTCGGCTGGAAGGACCCATGGCGCAAATCTCAACGTAGGTGGAAAGCCCAATGCCCAGGTACTTCCCTTTTTTTCGCAGCCGTTCCTGCTCCTTGCGCAGCTTCGAGTAGCCCGCCGCCTTCAACACGCGCTTCAGGGTTTTCTGGTAATTGGCCGTGTCGTAAGTGACGCCGGTGGGGAGCGCGAGCGGGAAATCTTTGGGTGAAGGGAAATTCTTTTCGCGCACTTCAGCGGGATCCATGTTCAATTCGTGCGCCACCAGGTCCATGGCACGCTCGATAATGTAGGTGGCCTCGGGCCGCCCCGCGCCGCGATAAGCGTCGGTGGCCATCTTGTTGGTGAACACACCTTTGGTTTCCACGTACACATTTTTGATGTTGTAGCAGCCGAGAATCATCAGCGCAGTCAGGGTTGGAATGGCAGGCGTCAATAGCTGATGGTAGGCGCCCAGATCGGCGACGATCACGCATTTGAGCCCCACCACTTTTCCATCCGCCTGGACGTAGATTTCCAGATCATTCACCTGGTCGCGCCCGTGAATGGTGGCCAGAAAGTTCTCGCGCCGGCCTTCAATCCACTTCACCGGTTTGCCCAGTTTCATGGACGCGAAGCAGGCCATGGCCTCTTCACCGTAAACATTCAATTTGCTTCCGAATCCGCCACCCACCTCCGGAGTAATCACGCGGCTGCGCGCCTCGTCCACGCCACTCATAAGGGCAAGCTGGGTTTTAAGAATGTGCGGAATCTGGGTGGACGACCAAACGGTGAGCGTGTCTTCGCCCGGCGAGTAACTGGCGATCACGCCGCGCGTCTCCATGGAGATGGGCGCCAGGCGCTGATTGATGAAGCGTTGTTTGATGACCTTAAGCGGAAGGTCCGCTTCCACAGCTTTCCAATCTCCGGCCTCCAGCTTGGCTTCGAAGGCAACATTGTCCCCGAATTTTTCGTGGATGATGTTCGAGCCCTTTGCCAAGGCCTTCAACGGATCGGTCACGGCGGGCAGCGGATCATAATCCACTTCAATCAAGTCGGCCGCATCACGCGCCAGGTAACGATCGCGAGCCACAACGGCGGCAATGGGTTCGCCGATGTAGCAAACTTTGTCGATCGCCAAACAGGGATGATCAGGAATCTTGAGCCCTTCCATACCAGCCGCGCATGGAACAAGGCCGAGCTTGCCTTGGATGTCGTGCCCGGTATAAACCGCCACCACTCCCGGCAGCGCTTGGGCTGCCGCCGTATCCACCTTCTTGATGCGCGCATGCGGGTACACGCTGCGCACAAAGGCCATGTGCAGCATGCCATCGAGTTTGATATCGTCAACGTAATGCCCCCTGCCCTGGATGAGACGGGGATCTTCCTTGCGTTTGATTCGTTCGCCCAGAAGTTTGGTAGACATGTTGACTCCCTAGAAGCAGTGGTTAGCGGCAAGTGGCGAATGGCAAGCGAAAGCGCATCCAGCTCTATGGAAGTGCGAAGTTTCTTTTACCAGCCATTTGTCACTCGCCACTTGCGATTTCTTATTCATCACTCGTCTTTCATTTGTCGAGAGGCGGTTTCGACTGCCTTCACAATATGCTGATACCCCGTGCAACGGCACAAGTTGCCTTCCAATCCCTTGCGAATTTCATCCTGTGTGGGATCAGGATTGCGGCTCAGAAGTTGGTGGGACGCCAAAATCATCCCGGGCGTGCAGAAGCCGCATTGCAGCCCATGCTCCTCCCAGAAGCCCTGCTGCAAAGGATGAAGGTGCCCGTCTGATCCCAGTCCTTCGATAGTGAGAATCTCTGCGCCGTCCGCCTGCACGGCGAAAAGGGTGCAGGATTTCACCGCATCGCCGTTCAGCATCACCGTACACGCACCGCAAATGGAGGTCTCGCACCCGATATGCGTTCCCGTGAGGCCGGCCACGTCGCGAAGATAGTGAACGAGAAGGAGCCTCGGCTCGACTTCGTCTTCACGCAGGATTCCGTTCAGTTTGATTTTGATTTTCACAGTGCAGCCCCCTTTCAAACATCCTTGCGGAGAAGTCAATTGCGTCTGGGGACACACGGCCCGCCCCGTGAACGCATGAGGCGGCCGTGAATCTCAGCCAGTGGAAAGTTAGATATACGACGATGGTCGGAAATTGTCAATCGACTCGCGTAATCGGATTCTTGTAAGGCAAGACGGTGGGGCGAGGCAATCTTCGCCAGTAACTACTTATTCGGCGCATTCAATACTTGCTTTCTGAAGGTTTCGAGCGCCTCCGGGGCGCGCTTCTCCGACCACTTTTCAAAACGCCCGGCAATATCCTCCAGGTTTTTCCAGATAAAGGGATTCTTTCGAGCCGCCCGCATCGACGGAACAATATGTTTGACCTTGGCCCAGGTAAGCCATAGCTCTGTCGTATTCTCAAAGAAGAATTCTTCATTGATCAGACCGTGGCTCACCATGGAGGCCGCCATATCCCAATAGCTCACCACCATGCGGAAATTGGTGTTCTCGGGAGTGCCGGCGGGATATTTCTGAAAATGATCGTCCGCCGAATCAGCGTGATATTCGCGGATGAACCATTCGCGCGCCTGGCGCAATTTCGTTTCCCGCCGAAGGTCGTAGAGGCGGAGCAACAACTCGGCATCGTGATGATCAGGATGGTCACGCATGGAACCCTCCAAAGCATAAACAGATTGAGAATCTTTAGTCGCCGTCACTGAATATTCCTTATGGCGCAAGGCAGGGGCAATTCGCGTTCCCGGGCAGCCTCACAAAGATCCCTTTTTTGGCGCGTACTGCGCTCTTCATCATAGCACGTTAGAAAATGAATCAAGCTAGATTAGCCTTGCGCTCGGTCATATTGCGCCTCGCGAAGAACTTTAGCGATTTACTTCAAGACAGTGCGAGATCCCTCTCTTCGCTCGGGATGACAGCTTCGACTCTTTTCATCATCCTGCCCATGCTGGCCGTGGAGGAGTTCTGCCTTCTGCCCTCTGCTCTCTGCCCTCTGTGTCCTATTTCGGCGCCTCTGGCTCGATCAATTCCTCAATCGACGATTTGCGTTGGTCACGAAGATCTCGCAGCAACGATTTCACCTGCCGCTCGATCAAGTCACGAACGCTGCGGAAGTAATCGAGGTCGTGACCATAAGGGTCGGGAATATTCCACCCCACCAAAATCCCTTTGAATCCCGCCGGCAGCGGACACCTCACTTCGCACCCCATACCGACTACCACATCCATTTTGTCGATAGGAACATCTTTCAATCCCTTGGACCATTGCCCTTCGAGTGCCATTCCCTTCTCGCGCATCACCTGAAATGTGGGGGAAATAATTTCACCCAATGGCATGGACCCCGCGCTCCAAACGTGGAAACTTCCTTCCCCCAGCTGATTGGCAAACGCCTCCGCCATCTGGCTGCGACAGGAATTTCCAATACAAACAAAAAGGATGTTCGTGGAAGGGCGGGGCTTTGCGGCGCGCATGTTCATGTGATGCTCAAAGACAGAGATGGACTCATTGAATCATTTTTTCATTGAATCATTAAAGGCAGGAACTGGAAATTAGAAAATGGACGAAAATCCGAAATGGCCACCCGCCAGTTTCCAATTTCCATTTTCCAGTTTCATCCTATCCGCTTCACCGCGGAATAATGGGCAAAATCACGTGCGACGGGTGCGCTGCGTCGTGATAAATCGTGTTGGTGGCCGTCATCATCCGCCGATTACCGTTCAACGGCTCGCCCGTATTGGGGTTTACATCGAAGCGGGGAAAGTTGCTGCTCGAAACGTCAAGCCGGATTCGGTGCCCAGCCTTGAACACGTTTGATGTCGGGTAGAGCTTGATCGTAAATTCATAAACCTCGCCCGGCTTCATCAACTCCTGTTTCTCCAACGAATTCCGGAAACGCGCGCGCATGATCCCATCTTCCAGGTTCATATCGATGCCGGAGGGAAAGTCCGCGGTGGGCGGATGCACGTCAATCAGCTTGGCGGTGAAATCAGTGTCAACCGCCGAGGAAGAGGCCCAGAGCTTCACGTCGATGGGCCCAGTCACTTCAACGTCGTGGTCGAGGGGAGGCGTCATGAACACCAGCACGTCTCGCCGAGCCGAAAGGGGCAGCGAATCCTTGCAGTTCCATACCTGCTCGTTGCACTTCTGGTCCCAGGCGCCCTGCAACAACACGCCTGCGCCGGAGGAGACATTTCCACCAATTGTCGGGACGGGATTGCGCGGATCAAACTCGTAACTGGTATCGCTCCTGGCCTCGGCAGGTTTCGCAGGCGATAAGCCGCCGTCGGCGTGCAAGTAATAAGGCGTGAAGACGGTGCGCGACAGGGGCCATTCGTGCTCGTCGCGCCACACGCCTCCGTGCAAGTGTAAACCGTCCGCCGTCTTCGCCTCGCTTCCCCCACCCATAACGAATATTTTCACCGGCGCTTCGTTTTCCACACCGTTATTGTCGGCCTTCAGCCAATGATCGAACCAGCGCATGTGAAAGGAGTCGCCATCCAGCGCCGCGGATAGGCCATATTCCACCTGGCCGCTCGAATGCCTCGTGTTCGACCCGTGAATCCACGGACCCAAAATCATTTTGATCGGTCCACGCTTGGACTTCGCCAGCGCCATGTAGGTCATGGTTGTCGGCCGCGCCCAGGAATCGTACCAACCACCGATGAGATATACGGGGACGTCGGCGTAGCGCCCCACCTGGTCGACCACATCAAAACCGGGCTGCTTCCATGTAGCATCGTTCTCTCCGTGGCCCAGCGCAAAGCCCAGCCAGTCCTCGTATTCCGGCGCCAGTTTGAGCGGCGTTGTTCCTTTGCGAAGCGGCAATGCCAGGATGTATTCGCGCACGTGCCTGCCCATCTCCTGGAGGGCGGCAGCGGTGGCCGGGTCGCGCGCTTCGCGGCTACCCTCGGGCGCGCCAAGAGTAAAAATCCAGTTCATGAAGCGCAGCTCGAAAGCTCCGCCATTGCGCATACCGAAATAGCCCGCATTGGACACCGCGTCCACCGGCAACAACGCGGCGAGCCCCGGCGCGCCGGACTCCGCCAGGGCATGCTGCGTGCCCCCGACGTATGAAGTGCCCACCATGCCGAAGTGGCCGTCACTCCAGGGTTGGTGGACCAGCCACTCGGCCGCATCGTGGCCGTCATTCACGTCGTCGGTCATCATGTGCCAGACGCCTTCGGAGGCGAAACGGCCCCGCGTGTCCTGACACACATATGCGTAGCCGCGGCGAGCGTAGTATTCCGCCCGGTTCGCAGAAAGGTCCTTGTTGTAGGGCGTACGCTCCAGAATTGCGGGCAACTTGGCGCCCTGCTGCGAATCAATGGAGGGCAGATAAACGTCTGTGCCCAGGTGCACACCATCGCGCATGGGGACCATCACGTTTTTCATTACAACGTAAGAAGCAGGACCACCCTCGGCAGCGCGTTGGGCGTGGAGCGGATTGACTTGCCAGGTTGCGAGGCTGGCAAAAACGATGGGTAAAGCGAACAAGATCGTGAGTTGGCGTCGTTTCATGATGGGGAATTGTAACTTAAATTTGCGATTGGTGAATGGAGATCGGGGATTGGTGATTGGTAATTTGTGATTGCTGAATGGCGATTGACAAGTCTAATGAAAGGGAAACTTAGATACCTCTGCCGAGTTACCAGCTTCCAGATTCGATTTTCGACTTTCGAATGGCCCTATTTCGCCAGCTTGGTCAGGAAATAGCGGTGAATCGTCTCATCTTCGGTGAGTTCGGGATGGAATGTGGCGGCGAGAAGGTTGCCCTGTTCGACGAGGACGGGGAGATCGCCGCAGCGGCCGAGGACGCGCACACCGTCACCAACTCGACGAATGATGGGCGCGCGAATGAAAACCATTTCGACAGCCTGAGGGGATATCTCCGGGCAGGTGCCCTGCTGAACCGAGCTGTCAATCTGCCGGCCGTAGGCATTCCGCTCCACGGTGATGTCCATCAGGCCCAACCGTTCCTGGGGCGGATTCAAAACATTTTGGGCAAGCAGAATGGCGCCCGCGCACGTTCCGAAAATCGGCTTGCCGTGGGCGGCAAATTCTTTAATGGCCGGAGCAATCCCGTTGGCGGCAAAAAATTTCAGCATGGTCGTGCTTTCGCCGCCCGGCATGATCAGCCCGCTCACTTCTTCGAGTTCCGAGGCGTGCTTCACCAGCTTCCAAGGTTTTCCGATGCGGTCCAGCATCTTGCCGTGCATCGCAAAGTCACCCTGGAGAGCAAGAATGCCCACGGGTTTTTGGCCGTTGTTCATCGATGGTAATATTCTGCTTTCTGCCTTCTAGCCTGCGGCTCCCGACGCCGTGCCAGCTTGCCAGCCTTTCTGCTCGCGCAACGAGGTAACGTGCGCCACATGATGGCGGCAGTGCCAGGCGTATAAGGCCAGGTTCCGCTCGAGCGTGACCAAGCCGAGTTCGGGATGCCGGAATGTGCGGTTAAAATCCTCGGGCTTTAATGACTTGATCAAAACCACCCAGCGCCGATGGAGCGAATCCAGAAGCGTGAGGGAAATTTCGACGGGAGCTGTTTTCCCATCCGGCAACTCCGCCCACTTTTGCTGTTCATAGGCCTTAATGGTCGGCTCGGACTCGGTCAGGGCAAGTTTGAAGCGAATGAAAGCGTTCATGTGACTATCCGCCAAATGGTGCGCCACCTGGCGAACCGTCCAGCCGCCCTCTCGATAGGGTGTATCAATCTGCGGCTCGCTCAGGCCCTGAACCGCGGCGCGTAATTTGGCCGGCATTTCCTCAATTTGCGCCGTGAATTTCTTGCGGTCGTCTTCTGAGATGCTCTCGGGCCATGAAAATTTTCCCACTGGATACTTCGGATCCATATTGTCCTCCTGTAGGGCCGGGGTCGATTTAGCGGACTCCGCTTTAGCGAGCTTGCCCCGGCCTCTTGAGTTTCCTATTACAAAAAACCAGATACGAAGTTAAGAATTCCCAATCGCAATGTAGGCCGGGGCAAGCTCGCGCACGGCGAGTCGCCGAGGAGACCCCGGCCATACCAAACTTAAAGCAACTTCGCTTGCAAATTGATTTTCGTGGCCGCAAGCGCCTTCGAAACCGGACAGCCTTTTTTCGCTCCTTCGGCCAATTCCTGGAATTTCGCGTTGTCGATGCCCGGAACTTCCGCTTCCGTCGCCAGGTCAATGCTGGCAATGGCAAACCCATCCGCCACTTTTTCAAAATGCACAGACGCTGTTGTGTGAACCCGTTTGGGCGCAAATCCAGCCTTGCCCAGGGTGGCCGAAAAAGCCATGGAGAAACAGCCCGAATGCGCCGCCGCGATCAATTCTTCAGGGTTGGTGCCCGGCCCCTCTTCCATTCTCGATTTGAAAGTAAAAGGCCCGTCGTAAGAGTTCCCAATCTTCATGTGCCCCGAACCTTCGAGAAGATTTCCCTTCCATTCAGCTTCTGCATTTCGAACCGGCATTGTGTAGCCTCCTTGATGATTTAGTTTTGAAGTCGCTCTTGAGCCCGTGTATTGGATGACTCATTCCGCCCTGGCGTTCCTCTAAAATCCTTGGCCGGCAAGAAGGCTGGACGCCACCAATCTTTTGGGTACATTGCCCACCTTCAGCCGAGCCACTTCCTTGCGGGTCTTGACGTCGATGATCGAGCAATCGTTGCTGCCCGGATTGCTGACGCAGCAGTATTTCCCGTCTGGAGAAAACGTCACCCAGTTGGGCGCCTCGCCGGTGGGAACGCGCGCCACAATTTTGTTTTCAGCCACATGGTACACATACATGCAATCGTCCAGCAGGCTGGTGACCCAAAGCTCAGTCCCGTCCGGCGTCAAGGCCAGTCCGTGCGTCAACGTGTCAATTGGCTCGAAGGGATGCGCGCGCGGGGTCTTATTCTCCGCGGGCATGCGAAATTCCCGCACCGGCGCCTTGCCCGCAACATCCACAATCGCAAACCCGTGCAGACCGCTCAGCGCCACATACATGGTGCCGCCGTCCCTCGTCACCACATAAGGCCGCGGCACGCCCGGCAAAGCGGTTTTGCCGGCGTATTCCATGGTCGTCAGGTCGATGCGGTTGATGGCGTCCGAGCCCATCGAGCTTACGTAAAGATATCGATCGCTTCCGGCATTAAAGCAATTGTGCGGCATTTTGACGGGCAGTGTCTTCACGACTTTACTCTGCGCCACATCCACAATGTCCACGGAGTTGCCATCGCGAATCGGCACGGCCACATACTTGCCGTCGGGCGTTACCGCGCATTGGTTTGGACGTCCTGTCAATTTGATTGTCGATTCAATCTCGTTGGTCGCCGTATTGATCACGCGCAGCGTGTTGTTCGATTCGATAGTGGTAAAGAGCCGCCGCCCATCCGCCTGCACGGCCGCGCCGTGGACCGCCGCGCCCACCTTGATGTCACCCACAACCTTCAGCGCGTCCAGGTCGATCACGGTGATGTCGCCGCTTTCGCTGTTGGTAACGTAAAGCATCATGGACTGCTTCGGCGTCGCCGCAGCCAAGGCCAGCGCGGTGGTGAACAGCCCGCAGACGGCAACCATCAAGATTTGAATTCGCATTTTCAATCACGTAGGGCCAGGGTCTCCTCGGCGACTCGCCGTGCGCGAGCTTGCCCTGGCCTTTTTAATCCTAAATCCGACGCCTGCTCAAGTCCGGTTTGCCATGCAAGAGGCCTGGGCAAGCCCCGCCCCTACCATCCGCGCGTCTGCAACAATTCTTTCGGATCGAGTTTGGCCACGTCGATGCCGCGCATGGCCTCACCCAACTCTTCCGAGCATTCGGCCACAACCTGAGCTTCGTTGTAATGGGTCGTCGCGCGCACAATCGCTTTGGCACGCACGGCAGGATCGGCGGACTTGAATATACCGGAACCCACAAAGACGGCCTCGGCGCCCAACTGCATCACCAGGGACGCGTCGGCAGGGGTAGCGATGCCGCCCGCCGAAAAATTCGGTACCGGCAGCTTGCCGTTTTCACTCACCCACCTCACGAGGTCCAATGGCGCGCCCAGCTCTTTCGTCTTGGCCATCAGTTCCTCTTCGCGCAGAGTGGTCAGCGTGCGGATTTCGCCCGTAATAGCGCGCAAATGGCGCACCGCCTCCACGATGTTGCCGGAGCCGGCTTCGCCCTTGGTGCGGACCATAGCCGCGCCCTCGCCGATGCGCCGCAGGGCCTCGCCCAAATTGCGCGCGCCGCATACAAAGGGAACTTTGTAGGGCCACTTGTGGATGTGATGCTCCTCGTCGGCGGGCGTCAGCACTTCGCTCTCATCAATATAATCCACGCCCACCGACTCCAAAACCTGGGCCTCGGCAAAGTGTCCGATGCGCGCTTTGGCCATCACCGGAATGGTGACGACGTCCATAATGGCCTTGATAATTTTCACCGAGGCCATGCGCGCCACGCCACCTTCCTTGCGAATGTCCGCCGGCACGCGCTCCAGAGCCATCACCGCGCAAGCTCCGGCGTCCTCGGCAATTTTCGCCTGCTCGGCGGTGGTAACATCCATGATCACGCCACCCTTCAGCATTTCCGCCAAGCCGACTTTCAATTTCATCTGTTGATCGTATTCGAACATGGTTTTCTCCTCCCAGCTTACAAGTAGTCCATCCACAGATTTAGCGATCGTGCGAATGAGTGATTGAGTGACTGGAAGAACCTCCAAATCTCATTAGGAGGACACCGAAACCGAGTTTCGATCTTCGCCTTTCGAGCCTGGTTTTTCAATCGCTCAATCGCCCGATCACCCGATCGCGCAATTCCTACACCATCGCCACTCCCGCGCTCACCGGCAAGGACTTCCTGCCGTTTCTTCCCGCCTTGATCCGGCGGATTTCCGCTTTCAGCAATTCGCCCAGAATCGCAACGCCCTTTTCAATTTGGTCATCGGAGATCCCGGTAAAGCACAACCGAAAAGCGTTATGCTGGACCTGCTGAAAATAGAAAAACCGCGAGGGGCCGAAAATCACCTGACGGTCGCGCGCCTTCACCAGCAATTCCGCGGCGTCGAATCCCGCCGGCAACTCCACCCACACGGACATCCCGCCCTCGGGAAACACGCATTTGGCCTCCGCCGGAAAATGGCGGTGCATGGCCAGCCGCAAGACTTCGAGTTTATGTTCGTAAACCTTGCGTGCGCGCCGCAACAATTTGTCCAGCCAGCCGCGGCGGCCGAATTCCTCCAGCACCGCCTGCCCCAGCATGTTGGTGTGCAAGTCGGCGCCCTGCTTGGCCCAGCGAACGCGCTCAATCACGGGCCGCGAGGCCACTATCCAGCCCACGCGCAGTCCGGGAAAGCCAACCTTGGAAAAACTGTTCAAGTAAATCACCATCCCTGCCGAGTCCAATGCCTTGAGCGGAGGCAACTCGCGGCCGCGAAAACGCAGAGCGCCATAAATATCATCTTCTACAATCGGCGCCTGGTATCGCGAGGCAAGCCCCAGCAATTTTCTCCGTGCCGCAAGGGGCATGGTTCGCCCGGTAGGATTTTGGAAATTGGGGCTGGAGAGAATCAGCTTCACTTTGCTCTGTTCGAGGACGGCGGCCAGAAAATCGAGGTCCATGCCCTCCTCGCGCACCGGAATGCCGACCAGGCGGATGCCCGGCGACTGAAAAACCTGCCACAAGCCGGTGTAAGTGGGGTTTTCGCACACCACTGTGTCGCCCGGATTAAGCAAGGACCGCCTCAGAAGGTCGAGCGACTGTTGGCAGCCGTTGGTGATCAGGATTTCGTCCAGTTCCGCCGGAATGCCGTCGCGCCGCAAGTGGCCCTGCAAGTATTTCCGCAGCGGGGGATAGCCGTCGCTCGAACCGTACTGCAAAATCATGGCGCCTTCGCGGCGAAGGACGGCGTCGGTGGCCCGGCGCACCAAATCCACCGGAGTCAGGTCCAGCGATCCGTGCGCGGTGGCGAACGAAATCATTCCCGGGGTCATGCAATTCGCCATCAGGCGGCCCAGAGCATCATCGCGATGCTCGTTGGAAAAAAAACTGCTCCAGAAAAAATCGTTGGTGGCGCGCCGGGCAATCCGGCCCGATTCTTTCAGGTGGGACGCCATGGGAGAAACAAATGTTCCCCGCCCCACCGTGCCCTGGATCAGACCTTCGGCGCCGAGGTCGGCGTAGGCATTGCCCACGGTGGTGCGATGCACGCCCAGACGTTTGGCCAATTCGCGGCTGGCTTCAATCCGCTCGCCCACCTTTAAGGCTCCGGTGGTAATGCGCTCGCGGATCTGGTCGCGAATCTGGGCGTAGAGAGGTTTGTCCAAACTCGAATCGAGAGTGAGGAGCATGGCGCTATATCCCTCCTGGTCTGGCTGACCAGACCAATCTATTCCATGCCATATCAATTGTAAAGAGCCAATTAGGCCAATGCGCAGGCAGACCAAATCGCAGACCAATCTTGCTTCTCGCCCGTTGATGAAATAAACTTGCACCATGAACGAAATTATCTTCGAAGTGACGCAAGAGGCAGATGGCGGTTTTGTGGCCGAGTGCCTCACGGAGAGCATTTTCACTCAAGCTGAAACCTGGGAAGAATTGAGGCGGAACGTCAAGGAAGCAACCGCAGCCTATTACTTCGACCGACCACAGCCACCTGCCGCAATCCGTCTCTACAGATAGTTAACCCTCATCAACAATCCCTTAGAAGTGAAACAGTTTGTGTTCTTTGTGGCCCGGATGGGCCTTAGCGGGAAGCGCCTTGAACTGCGTGCATGCGCTCGCGCAATTGCTCGCGCAAATCTTGAGGCGTGGAGGGATTACAGGCCACTAAAAACCACAGAGGCTCGCTCGCCTCTTCGGCCAATTTTCTGAGGAGATCAGGAGGTGTGTGGGGATGTCGCGCCACGTTTTCCCGCACCGCCGGGTAGGGATGGCGCGTGAAGGTCTGAAGAAGCTCCGCCGGCGCGTTCGCATGCTCGGTAAGAAGGCGGGCCAACAGGTAATCGTCCTCGGGCAACGAACGCGCGAGCCGCAATAATTCCTTTGGAGTTGTCTTAGGATTGCCGGCCTTCTTGAATTTCTTGTCCCAGCCAGGGTTGATCCGATTCAGTTCTTTGGTGCGAACCTTGATCAACTTTTCAAGCGTTCGCTTTTCAGACAGTTTGCGCGCAGGCGGGATCTTTGCTTTCTGAACGGAGTGCAATACTTCCACCAGGTGCCGCCGCTCCCCCAGAATCGCCTGAGTGCCGCGAAATACTTTTTTGGCCGCGAATTTCTTGCGTAAGTCTTTGTTTACCATAACTAATTTCTACGTTCCGTGCGACTCCATGGCCGCAGCGGTCTGCCCGGGTTGGAAATGCCGCGCCCAGGCGCGCGTGGACAAAATCTCCCCTATTTGCTCGAGCGCCAAATCAATATCTTCGTCGCGATTATAGAAATGGGGCGAGAGCCGGATGCCCGCCTTGGGGCGGTAGTCCACCAGGATATCGCGGGCCACAAGCTCGCGCATCACTTCCTGCGCGTGCGGGCAATCCACGGAGACGGTGCCGCCGCGCTCGGCGGAGTTGCGTGGCGTGTTCACACGCCAGCCACGCTCCAGGGCCCCGGAAATCAGGCGCTCAGTCTGGCGGATGGATTTTTCGCGGATGCGCTCAATGCCGATCTGGCTGATGATTTCGATTCCAGGCTGGCAGGCGTAAAGCGCAGGAACTTGCGGCGTGCCGTTCATAAAACGAAACGCGTCCTCGCGCCGGTCAATGGGCCCAACTTCAAAGTTGAACGGCCGCTTGTGCGCCATCCATCCCGTGATAGCAGGCTCAAGTTTGGCTTGCAAGTCGGGACGAACGTAAAGATAGGCAACGCCCGGCCCGCCGCAGAGCCATTTGAGAACGCCGCCCACGGCGAAATCGACTTCGAGCGCGCTGAAATTTACCGGGATGGTCCCCGCCGCCTGAAAGGCGTCCAGCACCACATGCGCCCCAACGGAATGCGCGCGCTCGATGATGGCGCGCGCGTCCTGAATGCAGGCGCTGCGGAACAGGACGTAGGAAATCGGCACCAGCAAAGTTCGCTCGTCAATCGCGGCCAGCAATTTTTCCAGCGGCACGCGAATGCCATCCTCGGACTTGACCATCTCCACGCGGGCGCCGCGGCGGCGTTGCTCCTCATAAAAATAGACGACGGAGGGAAACTCCATGTCCACCAGAACAACCTTGTTGCGCGGTTCGCGGAATTCAAAACAAGAGGTAATGACGGCTTGGGTTAAAGTCACGTTTTGATGCAGCGAAATGGTTCCCGGCTCGGCGCCCAGAAACGCGCCGATGCGCTCGCCGACCTTCGCCGCCAAGTCCCACCAGGTTTCTTCCCACGCCCGCACGCCGCGCTCATCCCAGCTTTGCGCGTACTCGCGCACTTGTTCGTACACGGCTCGCGGCATGGCTCCCAGTGAGTTAGAATTCAAATAAGTGGTGCGCTGGAGGATGGGAAACTCGTCGCGCCATTTCAAGAGATCGGGCATGGGAAAAGGTCTCAGTAATCAGTTCTCCGTATTCAGTTGCCGGTCCTGAATACCAGGTCTCAAAACTCGGTCCACCATGAAGCGGAGTCAACATTCTACCCCGCCTTTGGAGGACTCTTCACCGGGGATTTATCCAGTTTCGCCCCAATAAGATAACACACTGAAATGACTGCAAGCCACGGACGTCCGGCGACGAAGGCCCTGAATCAGAGGTCGCGCAAGAAAGGATTGTGCGTTCGCTCATCGCCGATGGTGGTGGGTTCACCGTGCCCGGGGAAAACGGGGGTCCCATCCGGAAAGATCATGAGCTTGGCGGCGATGGAGCGCATAATATCCTGAAAAGAGCCGCCCCACAAATCCGTGCGCCCAATGCTGCCCTGAAACAATGTATCTCCGCTGAAGAGCTTGGGATCGCCGCCGGGCATGTGCAGAGAAAGGCTGCCGGGGGAATGTCCGGGCGTGTGCAAGACTTCAAGTTCAAGCGCTCCCGAACGGATCCGGTCGCCTTCTTTCAAAAACTGGTCGACGTCCACAATTCCGGGGGGCGCGACGCCCAGCCATTCCGCCTGCATGCCCACATTTTGATTCAGAGGCAGGTCGGCCTGGTGCATCAGGACGGCGGCGCCAGTGGCGCGCTTTAGCTTTTCGATTCCGCCCACGTGATCGATGTGCGCGTGGGTGGCCACAATATATTTAGCCCGGAGCTTGTGGCGCGCAAGAATCTCCCGGACTCGGCCAATCTCGTCCCCGGGGTCAATCACGATGGCTTCGCCCGTAGCTTCATCGCCCAGGATGGAGCAATTGCAGGCCAGCATTCCCACCGGAAGAATTTCGTGAATCATAGAGGCAGTAGACAGTATACGGTAGACAGTAGACAGGTAAAAGCCGGCTGGGTTCCTAACCTTCACCGCTACCGCCGAAATCAACTTTTGCTTCCCGGTCTCCTGTCTACAGTCTCCAGTCCACCGCCTGGTAGTGTCCCAATTCCCCTGGGAGCGCGGGCGTCTCGCCCGCAATCTAATGGAGAGAAAAGAGCGGGCGAGACGCCCGCGCCCCCAAAGATTCAAACCCGGACACTACCCCCCGCCTCACTGCGTTGACGGGGTATTACGCACGGAGGGGATTTTGCTACACCTCGCCAACCTTGGGCCGTTTTGGGGCTAGTCCTCCTGCGTGGGCGCGGGAATGGGAATCTGCGCGGGAAACGCGCGGGCGTGGGAGTATAGCATCGATCATAAAGATACTCTATAATGGCCCGCATGCGGAACCCCAATTTAGAACCACTCAGCTATATCTATCTTGATGAACAAGGTATTGAAAGTCTTTACGCTCAGACGGTTGAAATGGTTGAAATCGAGCGTTCAAAGACCACAGAGAAAACGGTTGAAGGGAAACTCAGCGGAACCGCACGCCTAAAGAACTTAGTGCTTAAGGCACTAGGAGGGCCCGAAGTCGAACTAACTGGTGAGATAAGTGGGGCTCGATCGCGAACGGAACACTCCAAACACGAGTTCACAGTGGAAAATAAGCTTGCTGCTCTCCTTGAGGTGTTTCGACAAATCGGAACGCCTATTTTCGTCCAAAATCTCGGTGAGGCCGCGCGCCATGTTGACCGTGCGAAAAATAGAATTTACTTTCGTGTAGAGGAGAAGTTTGACGCTCCGCAGTTCTTCGCTGGTGAGGGAGCGATTTCAGTGAATAAGAGTGGCTATCTGATTTTAGAAAAAGCCTGCGTTGGGGAAAACAACCCCCGAGACGACTATTTTAAAGACGCGCCGCGTCCTTTGGTGCTTTCTGCAAGTGTAAAAAAGATGAGAACATTCGAGGGGCAAATGGCGATTACAGGACACGATGCGATTTACTTCCGAGGGTATGGGGGGCGTCGGATTCCACTTGGTGTGTTTGGCATAATGACTCCAACGCCCAGCTATTTCCATATCAAACCCTATGCAATTTGGCGATGATCTATCGTTTGTGGGGCGCTCGCCGTATTTTGTCCGCTCAGGAAAGAGTATTTGAGAAACTGGGTAGACCATTTCCAGAATGTCCCCAAGCATTATCGCGGCCTCACGCTTACCGCGAGTGTTGGGCGCTAGAACGTAACTGCAGGCAAGGTAGAAACTTATGCCGCGTCGCTATTACAGTTCGCGAACGAAGCCTGGGAGTCTTAATGTCGACGCCCTTTACCAGAAGCTTCTAAATCTCTATTTCATGTTTCGCGATAAGGACTACTTCAAAGGTAAAGCAAACATCACGGAACATGAACTCCCTTCTGCAATTAAATACGAAGCGGCACTTGCTCTGAACTTTCAACCCTTTCCAATAGTAGATTGGCATTCGCACGAAATTACAGAGGATCATGTTTTCGATGTGCTTGAATTTCTGTATGATCGTGTTTCCAAACCAGGATCTTTGGAGGCGCTCTCAACGGAGTCGGGGTATAACTACTATGACTATGGTTCTTATGACGACGCAGAGGGGCAGAATGAATTTCGAAGCGTTGCCAATTCCTTTCTTGCTGACTACAGGTCGGGATTTGAGTTAACCAAAGAGGGCCTTGTTCTTGCGATTGGCACAGCCGGTGTGCAACACATCTTGAATGCTGAAATTATTCCATACGACGAGGCAAATGTTGATGGCAAGGTCCGAAATGCAATTGTAAAATGGCGGAATCGTCATTTTTCCCTTTCTGAACAAAGAGATGCCATAAGAGAACTTGCTGATGTTTTCGAGTGGCTCAAGAAAACAAAAGATTTAGGCGCGGTTCTTAAGAGAGAAGATGAATCGGCAATATTTAACATTGCAAACAACTTTGCCATACGCCACCACGCCCCAGGGCAAAAAACAAACTACGATCGTCAAATTTGGTATTCTTGGATATTTCATTTCTATTTAGCAACATACCATGCCACTATTCGATTACTAATCAAAAAAGAAAAAGGCTCGGACCCGTCAACGAAGAAGCCCCTGCCCATGGGCTAGGGCGCTTGGGTTTCCAGGTTGGTAGTCTCATTCCAACGCGTGAAACTCTTATATAATTTTCGCCGGAAACTCCCGATTTTGCGATGCGGTTTTGTCCTGTAATTTCGCGTGCTAATCAACCACATCCGCGATAACCTGTTATCTTTTTCGGGAAGAGATTGCAGTGTTGTTATTTGTTTTTATATTTCATTCTTGTTGCTTTTTCATTTATCAGTTTGCGGCTCGGAAGCGTTTCGCGGGGCGGTTTTGCGTTAAATGAATCATCCAAGGTTTCACAACTGCGGGAAAATACAAATTATTTGCTGACATAAAGTTGTATTTTGGTTTTGCTTGATGTATTTTCTGGTTTTTGTTTTTCTTTTAATTCTGCAGGCGTCGAAACATTCCGCGCTTTTTTGATCTTGAGGTTGAGATAAAGAGATGTGTTTTAACCTGGGCCGAATTTTCGTGTCCCACTCATCACGGTGCAAATCGGTATATTTAGTGTATGAAATTTGAGCGGAGTGAATTAAACCGACTTCAACATATTCTAGTTTGTTTGATTCTTTGCCGATGTATTTGATTTGATCGATGTAAATATGCATTGCTGCAAAACTCCAACGGTCTGCTCAGGCTCACTCAGCTTCACCCTTCATACCCTGCGAGCGCGTTTAGACATTTTTCTAGTTTGACCGCCCGAACAGGTTCCCGCTTGCAAATCTTTTCCAATGTGTGCTGATTTATTCCACGGCGCATGAACTCCCGCTTGGGAACTTTCGCGATCCGTTCTAATTGGTCATCATTTGCAATCGCACTTCCACGTCGCTTGTACTCTATAGCTTTGAATTCCAGAAGGCTCAAATCCTCACCTTCTTCCCAATGCCGGTCCGATTCTTTCCCGATGACAATTATCGGCCAATTTGCCGTTACTTTCGCGCGTTGTAGCAAACCGCGCGTATCGAACTCGCATGGTTTCCCGTTCGGTCCGAGGCTTTTAGCTTCAGGATGGATTTGGTACGCTTCAAGAAGCATAAAGAAATTCTTAACGAGCACACGGCGACCGTCGTAATCATGCGTGAGTTTGTAAACGGGAGATTTGTAATCGTGAATATTGATGCATTTCGAGCGCATCCATTCAATTCGGTCTGATGAGAACGGCGTTATCAGCGTAAACCTGTTCGGGTCGACATTCTGCGGGCATCCGAAGCGGGATATTTGCGGCAGCATCATGAAATTGAAGGGGCGTGTGAGTGGCCCCTTGGCCAGATTTTGGAGAGCGTGATGCGGAGTGCTCAAAGTCAGTTTCATCATTACCGGAAGATCGAACCATGCGGGCTTTGTGCGCTTTAGTCCGAGAACTCCACGCACGATCCAATCCCAAGCCTCGAATATCCATTTAGGAGTTTCATGGTTCCATCCTTCGGGAGAATCCTTCGGAGGATAGAAATAACCCAGGCTATGCGCCTTGGGTTCCACGATTTCAATGTCGTCTTGAGTTTTGGTATAAAGCGCATACCTCTTCGCGGCCACGCTGTAACCGAAAAGCTGGCGACGTTGTTTATTGGAATCCCAATTCAATTTGTGAATCTTCAAAATCGAACCCGGAACTAGCTTGTGGTCGTAAGGGTTAAGAAGTTTAAATCTATCGACGATGCATTTGACTTCAGCCCAAGAGAGCGCCGTAATCGGTTCTGTGCCATCTGGCATTGCGATTTTTTGCCTGCGTTTCGCGGAGACTATCGCTGCGCTGTCCGTATCACAAAACAGAAACGTTCCCCTAGCATCCAGAATGCACTTTTCGAGCATTGCCAGGAGCAAACGGCCACCAGATGTGATAAGAGAGGCGATGTGAGGTGCAAACCACTTTCCCGGCTCTTCTACAACATCGGATGTAGTCTCAAACGACTCTTCGCCTGAAAACACTTTCAGTTTTGTCGTGTTTGATTCTTTCGGATTAAGTTCCACGAACAGGCCATACGATCCGCTGCTGGCGAGAATCTTTAGCCAATAATGGAGCGCCGGATTCGAATCGTGGGCTGCGCGCTGTTCGACAACATGCCTAAAGAAACTATTTTTGTTTGCATCCACTTTGACCATGCCGCGCAGAGATGTTGATGCTAAATCCCGCTGCTTGCCGCGTGGTACAACGCTGATTGCTTTTTCGATTCGCGGTATTTTGCCGGTTAAGAGAACGGATGCAATGATGTCTGGCCCTGCAAACCAAACCGGCTCTTTGCTCGTAAGGTAGTTGATTCCAATGTTTTGAGTTGTGCCATTGTAGACGGTTCGCACCGGAAGAATGTCGTTTTCCGGGCGAACGAGTGCAAAGAATCGGAAGCGCGGCCACAAAGTGCGGTCGAAACAGTGTCCAAGTGTTATCTGTGAAAGAAGTTGTCTCACTTCTCTGGTTGCATCAGGGAAAGTCACGTTTTGTGATGTAAGAACACGCCAATTGTCCAACAGCTCGTTTACGGTTGCATACTGGGACATGAAATCTACAGGGCAGACCGGCACTTCCCAATTGCGGATGCGGCACTCAGCGCGACCGCCAAAGTAACTCTGCATAGAATTGCCGTAAGGAACGTCCGCGTCATTAACTATTCGGCTTGGATGTGTGACCCTCAATTCTTCCAAATAACTCTTCGCTAGACTCGCTGGACTGAACATTCGGTCGGGACCGGGACTAATAGGATGTAAGTCGAACTCTTGTTTCACAGCATTCAACAGGTTTGTGGTTGCTCGCACATCCTGTCTGCAATATTCGACTTCTTCCAAGTCCACCCGTCCAGTGGGTTTATGATCTAATTTCCCTGGAATAGCGAATTCCGCGCATGCGTTTTTTAGCGAAAAAGATTTGTTGCGAAGCGCCCAAATCAAAGTACGGAGGTCCAGGAATCTTGCGGTAGGCCACAACTTTGCCCGCTTACTTTTCTTTCCCGGCTCAGACATGGGCGCGCGGGTGGAATAGATTATCGCCGTCTTACTGTTCAGTGCTTTAACGACGATGCGGGGAAAATACTTGTTCGCCTTCGGCTCGCCCGTTTTCGTTTTACCCCATTGCGACAAAATAAGTGACCATCCGCCGTTCTTGGCCATTTCCCAATCCACGGCAAGCCTGCTCAGGTCGAATCCAGAGTTGAAACAAACGATGAGCGCCTTGGCCTGAATCGCAATTCCCAATGTTTCCGCGATGAATTGTGAGCGTGAATACAGCCGTAGGCGGTCGCAGCCATCAAGCGCGGTCTCAGGCTTGGCGGTCCTCGCGTGCTTGCGAAGCAACTCAAATTCTCGCACGCTCAGGCTGTTGTCATCGTGAAGTATTCCCTCCTCCATGCACACATATCTGCTATTTCGCAGTTTGCAGAATCGCCAAAAGCCGAACGTCAGCGTCAGGTCTGCTGTGGTACGGCTCTCGCAGTCGAATATGAGCGCATAATCCGGCCATTTCGGTTCGTTGTCATGATGCGCAGACGGACTCTGTTTCTTTTGGCTAAGTCGCCGGGTGTGCGCTCGAAGGTAGATGTCATAATTCATCTTGGTTCTCCAGCAGCCTCGCCCACTTTCGGTAGGACGACGCCAAACGCTCAAAGAGTACCGCTGAGGCTCTGAATACTAAGGCGATAAGCATGCGAAGATTCTTCTCAGGGCGCATACTGACGCCTTCGCGAGCCAATCCTTCCGTGATTTCCTTGTGGCAGTTTAGGCAGAGCGTCATCGTGAGGTCGGGGTCATGTGCATATCCGATGATGTGATGTTCTTGGACCAGGCGGTCCAAACGGCTTTGCGAGATTCCATTTGCCTCAAGCCATTTGCGCGATACTAGCGTGAGCGCTTCCAGACAGGCATAGCCGCAAAAGAGACAAAAGGCAGCGTCGCCAATCCGCTCCTCTCTCAGGACCGTGCGCCGTGCAGTACGAATTGGCGATTGATCGCTCATGCGCCACCGCTCTGGAATGCTCGATACAGAGAAAAATCGGACAGCGCGGGTTCCATAGCTATAATCGCGCGGGCGTCGGTAACAAGCCTGACACCTGCGATCTCTTTTCCCTTCCATGCTGTGAGGGCGTTGCGATCACCGCGGTTGTAGCGTCCGAGGTCACGAAGATATTGGCCGAGCGCCGAACGATCCTTCGAAGATCGAGTTTTGACTGCCACTGAATTACCGTGGGAGTCGGGAATATACTGCGTGGCCGTATAGCGATCAGTTTTCGTAACCCGGAATTTGCCGTCAGCTTTTTTGAGGGCGGACGGGAAGAACTTCTTAACTGTCCCCGGTTTGACACCTTGCAGCTTCGCAGCATGTGCTAGCGAAAGGGCCGGATTATGGCGCATTTCCGCGAGAACATGCAGAGCGCGATCTCGCGCTGCATAACTGGGTTCCGAAAGCTGTGACAGCGGAATTGAGCGATGTTTGCTTTTTCGCCCGGATTGTCTTGCGCTTACACCGCGTTTTAATCTAACTCTATCAATTCCAGGCCGCCTTGCGTGATGGACCTTCGGCCTTCGCTTTGAAACCATGGATCACCCCGTACCACGGCTGGCCCTTTGAATGCCTTCTGTGCGCCGAGTACGACCAGAGCCTTGGGTGCCCGTGGCGAAAGCCTCTAGTGCTACAACAGGTATGATTCGTCGTCGGCCCACTTTACGACTCGGAAGCTCTCGCCGTGATATCAGCGCTGCCACCGTCCGTGGCGAAATGCTCAGGCGTCGTGCGGCCTCGCGAATGTCGATTGCGATTAAATCGTTGAACATGTGCACCTCCTGCCCTATTATTATACGCATAGAGATGCGTACAAATGCATGGAAAAGAAGATTGTGCTTGACTTTTTGCCCTTAGTTATTTAACATTTGAAACGTGGGCAAGAGAGGACCAAAGCCGGTAGCACCTGAGTCGCTGTACGCCTTCGCGCACCAGTTCTATTGGGACTTCAAGCGGCTTCTCCAAGGGCGTTCCCGCTCGGGGTTCGACGAGAGAGGGTATAAACAACGTATCGAAGAATTGGAAAAGACACACCTTTCGCTCAGTGAAGAGGAAATTGGGCATCTCGAACGAACCATTAATAACGAAATTCTGATGAGACGCGTGAAGAAAGCTGAAAGGGCGAGTCGACTTCGTGACCTAATGGAATCTGATTTAAACATGAAAAAGGAATGGTTGCGCCAAGAGGCCGCGATGGATGCAACGAGGCAACTTAAGGTCCCTGGCGAGCCGCGCGTGCTTAAAGCACTGCTGGGGGCGAGATCCGCCGAGCGGGTGCGCATAATTTGCAGGGACGCATACGTGCCGAGGGAGATTGAAATCAAACCCGGCGTTAGGACCACAATAGAAACTCGGAACTGGCCAATCGCGCGCGGGAGTGTACTCCCTATGAATCTCTCGCGATATGCCGAGCAGTTTGTCGCCGCGAAGAATGACCCACGGTACCCTCGTTCAATGCGCCGCACAAACACACTCAAGCAACTATGGTTTCTTTCGCGCGCGCTCGCCGGGGCAGTGTTCGGCCTCAAGACCAGAACAGCAATTAACCTCGTCGGTTCGCTGAGACCTGAAGAGATATTCGATCAATCGCGCGACGGCAAACCTGCGCGCGGAAAGAGGAAGAGAAAATTAAAGTCATGATACGCTGATCTCCATTAAGCAAAACGGGCCTGCCGCCTGTTATCAGCAGACGACAAGCCCTAACCACCACAGGAGGTGTACACTCCCATGGCAGCTTCGCGGACTCTACATCAACTCCCCCATTCCCTCAATTCCGCCACATTGACGGCGCAAGCACCTGCGCCACCCCACGGGGTTTTGACTCTCTTCGGGTACGGAATTTCAGTGCGGGTCGAGCGTGGCCACCTGACATATAAGGATGGCATCGGCACCGCACGGCGCGAAGCTCGCTTTCCGCGCGTGAGGCATGGTCTTCGACGCCTCGTCGTGATCGGCTCAGATGGGATGGTTTCGCTGGCTGCACTTCGCTGGCTGGCAGATCAAGACGCTGCTTTTGTGATGCTTGACCGGGACGGGTCTGTGCTTTTGACAACTGGGCCTGTTCGCCCGTCCGATGCAAAGCTTCGGCGCACTCAGGCTCTTGCTTATGAATCCGGCATGGCACTTCGCATCGCGCGGGAGTTAATCTTTCAAAAACTTATGGGGCAAGAGCAAGTCGCCCGCGACAAACTGCGTGATGCAAGCGTGGCGCAGACCATCGCCGAAACGCGTCTCGCTTTGGCTGAGGCGGAGTCACTTGAAGCCGTGGCCGCAATCGAAAAACAGGCTGCACTCGCCTATTGGTCCGGTTGGCACTCACTCCCGGTCATGTATCCTCGAAATGACCTTGCCCGAATCCCGAAGCATTGGCTGACATTCGGAGCGCGCAGATCACCCTTGACCGGCTCGCCCCGCCTTGCTGTAAATCCTCTCAATGCAATTCTCAATTACTTATATGCCGTGCTTGAATCGGAAGCCCGCCTTGCCGCCGCTGCGCTTGGGCTCGACCCAGGCCTTGGCGTGATGCACGTTGATACGCGAACCCGCGATAGTTTCGCCTGTGACCTTATGGAACCGATTCGCCCGCAAGTTGACGCTTATCTTTTGGACTGGATACTTCGGGAACCCCTGCGGCGGGGATGGTTTTTCGAGCAACGCGACGGCTCGTGTCGCTTAATGGGGGCTTTTGCCGCCATGCTTTCCGAAACTGCGCCAACGTGGGCGCGCGCCATTGCTCCGGTTGCCGAGTGGGTCACACGCACTCTATGGTCCGGTATTGTGAGGGCGAATAAGCAACTCCAACCTGCAACGCGATTGACTCAGGGGCATCGACGGGAAGCTAAAGGTAACCCGGTTGATTTTTCCGCAATACCTGCTCCCCGCCCCCCGGTCGTATGTCGAGCTTGCGGGGGATCTATCGCGCGAGGTTCCTCGAATTGCTTAAAGTGTGCGCAAACGACAGCCAAAGAAACATTCCTTGAGGTTGCAAAGCTGGGGCGACTCGCGACGCACAGCCCAAAGGCCGAAGCGCTACGCGGTCAAACACAGAAACGACAGAGGGCCGCAGAGATAGCGTGGAAACCTTCAGACAAGCCAGAGTGGCTTGACGAGAGAACTTACTGCGAAAAAATTCTGCCACGGCTTGCTAGCTTTTCTGTCCGAGCCATTTCTTCAGCGCTCAGTATTTCGGTTCCATATGCCTCAGGAATTCGCGCGGGCCGGCGCATCCCGCACCCACGGCATTGGCAGTCGATTGCAAAGCTAGTTCAGGGGTGCATCGGATGAATGAAAAGGCGCAGCGGAATTCCTGCGGTTTTTCCTCAATAACCGAGCCTCCACTTGGCCGATCCAAGCGGTTACATACAGTTGGCCGTGCGCAATGGCTTAGCCCACGCCAATTCCCGAGCGCGCAACGCGGCCTAGACGCGCGGCATCAAACTTGGAAATGAATTCACACATCGCACGTGCCCAAGCTCGGAATCCCCAGGTGCTTCTTCTGCTCATATTGCTCTTCTCTGCTTCGCTGGGTGTGTCCGCCAGGCCAGCGAAGAAAAAGCAGACAGTTCCACCTCAATCAAATCCCTATGAAAACCTGGTCGGGCCTGTCTACGCCCCAAATCGGCTGCCGGTAGACGGGGACCCTCGCTATTTTCCTGATGGAACATTCAACAGCAATCCCACGGCTTATGACTTCACCGAAAGATTTTACGCTTGGTACTTACGCAACATGAAGGAGCCAACACTACTTGATGCAGCGAAGCAGGAAAACATCAAAGTCTACCGCTTCTTGAAACTCCCGCCATATTTCCACCCGTGGTCTATCCGTGTAACGATTCTTTCCGATGGTACGGGCCAAGTTGTCCTCAAGACAACTAATGGAACGGGCGGCTTCGCGCCGGGATACCTCACTAGGGATGAGACGGCCGAGGTCCCAAGACAAATCGTTAAACGATTCGTTCACTTAATTGAGCAATCAGGGTTCTGGTCGATGCCTACGATTCCACCTCTGCCACCTGTCCAGCCTGGAAAGGGCAAGGGACGACGCACTGCGATCTTTGTCCAGGGTGGCACACCCTGGATTCTAGAAGGCGCCGAGTCGGGTAAGTATCACGTGGTGGAGCGAATCGAGCCTTCTCAGGGTCCGTTCGCAACCCTATGTGCATTCATGCTGGAGGAGATGGGCAAGGTTGATTCCACGCCCCAATTCCTCCAGCCTCCCATTATCCCTGGAGATATTGCTGCGGTCATTCCTGCTAACTATAAAGTTCGAGTACTTGTGGGAACAACTCTGACCGGACTCGGCGAAACACTTCTAGTGTATGAGAAAGACGATACCCTCAATCCGGACCCACATGTCGTGTTCTTGCGCTCCGGGCGAGTGCTCAAGGAATTTTCTGGCCTCGCGAATGGATGCTTCACCGCGGGTTTCAAAGAGTTCCGTCTTGATCACAAGCGACGAACCGCTGCCGTTGCTTTCCGGTGTAATGGCGACGGGAGTGTCTCTAGTTTTGTGCTCTTCGAGGCAAACGGGAAATCGTATGAAGTAATTTTCCAGCAGCAAGCTCCGTTGGGAGCATTTGACATCTATGGCGACCCCCGGCGCTTGCACGTTTTCTCCGCTCGAACCGACCTCGACATTGGCGAGTCCTGCGTTTATTGCCTGCATCGATACACCATCAAGGGCTTCGCTTGGAAGCACCATCGCTTTGAGCAATTCACCGAAGAAACCCCGCAATCTGCCTATGACCCCAACAGGCTAGTCGAACATCCCTTCTTTGATTTGGACTATCCGTAGCCGTCGCGCAAACGCATTTCCCGCAACAGCGCCTGCGCTCAGTGCAGAACTTTGCGACAAGCAGGGTGCGCGAGCCCATTGCGATTTCACTCCACGCTCGCGCCCACACCAACCCAATCCGCTTTCACATCGCGCCAGCGCCCACACCAACCCCCACTCCCATTCCCGCGCCCACGCAGGAGGACTAGCCCCAAAACGGCCCAAGGTTGGCGAGGTGTAGCAAAATCCCCTCCGTGCGTAATACCCCCTCACTGCGTTGACTTGTCGCACCGCACTTCATATACTCGGAACGGTTAACGATTAATTGGACTCACAACGAATATGAAAACGGTGGTCGTTGGCGGGCACTCCCGAAACATCGGCAAGACGTCCGTGATGGCAGGTCTAATCAGCAACATGAATGGGCTGAATTGGACCGCCGTCAAAATCACGCAATATGGCCATGGGATTTGTTCGCTCGACGGAGAACCCTGCGGCTGCGCGCCCACCGAACACGCCCACGTATTGACGGAAGAGCGCGACGCGTCGGGCCAAAGTGACACTTCCCGATTTCTTGCCGCCGGCGCCCGTCGATCCTTCTGGCTGCGTGTCCGGCAAGGGCAGTTGGCGGACGCGTTTCCGATTCTTGATCGCGCATTAGGCGATGATGATTATGTGATGATTGAGAGCAACAGTGTCCTGAGTTTTATGACTCCCAGCCTTTACCTGGTGGTCCTCGATAGGTCCCAGGCCGACTTCAAACCGTCCGCGCTCAGATTCCTGGATCGGGCGGACGCGTTGGTCCCCATCGGAACCTGCCTCAATGGCCCTTCCGCAGCCTGGCCTTTGGTTGAGCCCGGTATTTTCGTGAACAAACCAAAATTCCCCATGGCGCCGGGACAATACTCCTCGCCTGACCTGTGCGAATTTGTCAGACTGAAACTTGTCTGCCCCGCCAGTCAAGTTCCTACGCAAACCCCAATTCATCAATTAAGAGGAAAGGAGCAAACGTGTCAGCACTAAGTAAAGTGGAAATCCATGAGAAGCTCAAGGCGATGCCCCAATGGTCCCACGTCGGCAAATCGATCGTGAAGAAATTTACCTTCAAGTCATTTGTGCCCGCCATTGCGTTCGTAAACAAAATTGCCGATGCCGCCGAAAAAGCCGGACATCATCCCGATATCACGATTAACTACAGCGTGGTCGGCATTTCTCTTTCGACTCACAGCGAGGGCGGCATCACCCAAAAAGATTTCGACCTCGCAGGGCAGATTGACCAGATCGCGGCAGAAGCCCTGAAGGCCTGAGAGTGTCGCGGGAAATTCCAAACAGCATGGCCACCTTTTTCGGGAGCGATGATTGTCCACATTCGTCCAATGGGTTCACGTGAGCGCCGCGGTCTTGGGTGTGGGAGGCATCGCTTTTCTCCACATCATCATTCTGCCCTCCATGCGCGCTCTGAATCCGGACCAGCGGGAAACGCTGCTAAAAGCCGTATTGGGAAAATTTCGCTGGGTCAGTTGGAGCGTAATTCTCCTTCTGTTGATTTCGGGCCTCTACAATGTCAGGCAATACTATTGGGAAGTCCCGTGGGGGCGCGCCTGGTTGCTGCTGACGATTAAAATCGTCCTGGCCATGCTCGTCTTCGCAATTGCCCTCGGCCTGTCACTTCCGCTCAATTTTCTAAATTGGTTTCGGGCGCGACGCCAGATGTGGCTGGCCATTGCCCTGACCCTGGCCATGATCGTCATCCTGATCTCTGCCTACTTGAGGAGGACCTGAGTGGCGGAAGCACTTCAAAGCCCGCTCGCAGGCCATCATCGCGCCCATGGGATTGCACTGGCCGATTATCACGGCGCGGCCGTCCCCTTGCGGTATGCAGGTCACGTCAAAGAGCATCAAGCGGTCCGGCAAGCCGCCGGCATGTTTGATTTTTCCTTTCGCGCCCGATTCGCCTTGACCGGAGACGATAGAGTCCGATTCCTGCACCGCATCGTCAGCAATGACATCAAGAGACTTGTTCCCGGCCAGGGGACTTACACCACGCTTCTGAATGCGCAAGGACACATCCTGACTGATTTCCGCGTCTACTGCGCCACCGACCGTCTGCTGATCGACACGGACGCCGACTTGCGCGAAAAAACCATGCAGTCCCTCCAGCGCTATATTATCGGCGACCGCGTTCAGATCGTCCCCGTAGATTGTATTGCGCTCGCCATTCAAGGCCCGAAATCAAGCCAGTTCCTGGAAAGACTCTTCCCCTCCAGTTCGCCTCCGGCGGGGGAACTCGATCACGTGGAAAGCACCTACTCCGGCAGCCCAGTCCGGGTAATTCGGGCCACGAGCACTGGCGAAGAAGGGTTTGAGATTTGGGCTGAAGCGAATACAATTACGGGAATCTGGGATTCTGTTTGCGGAACATCCTCCCCTGGCGGCCCGACTCCTTGCGGTACGGAGGCTTTGGAATCTTTGCGGATTGAGGCCGGAATCCCCCGCTACGGCGCCGATATGGGCGAGGACACCATACCGCTTGAGGCCTGCCTGCTCAACGCGCTTAGTTTTAACAAAGGCTGTTACATCGGGCAGGAAATTGTGGAGCGCGCGCGCAGCCGCGGACATGTGAATTGGAAGCTAACCGGATTATTGGTCGAAGGCGCCACGCCCCCATCCCCAGGGGAAAAGCTGATTTCCGCAGGCAAGGAAATTGGCGAAGTGACCAGCGCCTGCATTTCGCCGACGCTAGGAAAGACCATTGCGATGGCATACCTTCGGAGAGAAGTTTCCGATCCAGGAGCGCACCTTGCCTTCGCCTCCGGTGCGGCGGCGGAAGTCACGTCGCTGCCGTTCTACACCCGCTCATCCACATCCCCGGGCGCGTGAAAAATCGAGTCCTATCGAAGGACCTGCTGCATAACACGGTCGGCAGCATCGCGCCCCGTGCGAACACAATCTGAAATCCCAATCCCGGAATAAGCGTTGCCCGCTAGTGCCAGTGTCGGATGATTCAGCAGGCGCGTCTGGATTCGAGTTACCGTTTCTTCGTGCCCCACCTGATACTGCGCCATCGCTCGCGGCCATCGATGAACGCGATGGAAAAGCGGCGTGGCCGATAATTTCAGAATAGATTGCAGCTCTTCCCGCACCAGCTTGATGAGTGCTTCATCGCTTAATTCCAAAACTCCGGGGTCGCGGGACCCGCCCAAAAAGCAGCGGAGCAAAGCGTGACCCGCAGGGGCGCGATGCGAAAACTTGGCATTGACGAACGTGCACGCAAGCATCCGCCGCCCTTCTTTTTGTGGGATCAGGAAACCAAATCCTGGGGGGAGCTTGACGGCCGTTTCCGCATCATAGGCCAGGGCGACGGTCATGGCGGAACTATATTCAATGGTCGCGAGTGAGTCTGCTAGCGCCGCGTCAAGTCCCGAGAGCAGCCGGCTGCATTCAAAGGCAGGAACGGCAAATATTATACCGTCGGCTTGAAATGAGACGCCCTTGTCGCATCGAATGACGTAAACATCCTTTGAATTGGCCTGCGCAATCTCAATGCTTTCAATCCGCCGCCCTGAAAAGACCCGCGCGCTATCCAGATTCTTCGCCAAGGCTTCCGTCAACTGTCCCAGCCCGCCCTTCAGTGTGGTAAAAAGCGGAGCTGGGGGGGCTGGCGGTCCCTGCGAATTTTTCCTTGCCTCTTTTCGGCGCAGACGCCGCGCCTTAAGAACTCCCCGTGTCAGGCTTCCATACTTTTGCTCCATTTGCCAAAAGCGGCTGAGGACCGAACGAGCGCTCAAGGAAGCCGAATCACCGCCGTACACTCCGGCCAGTAGCGGGTCAGCAATATTTTCGAGCAGTTCGACTCCAAAATGTCTACGCACGAAATCGGCCACCGACTCGTCAGCCGGCGGGTTGACGGGCGGCGACATGAACCATTCCGATGCCATGGATAATTTCGCGCCCATCGGCAGCAGAGGCGATGTGATCATGGGCCAAATGCGCGTGGGCACAAGCAGCATCAGGCCGTCAGGAAGGGGGATCAGCTCCCCCCGATGCAGGATGTAAGTGCGGCGTTCACCATCATTCGAACCAAGAAGCGAATCGCCCAAGCCCAGCTCGCGACTGAGCGCCGCCGCTTCCGGTTTTTCGGTGAGGAAACTATCCGGACCGGCCTCAATCACAAAACCATCCACAACCTCAGTTCGGATTACGCCGCCCAGCCCGTCTTTCGCTTCAATCAGGAACTCTTCTATGGGGGCTCCCGCCTGGCGCGCACGGGCCAAGGTGTAAGCGGCACTGAGGCCGGAGACACCACCACCCAGTACGGCAATCCTTCGCCATGATCCATCTGTCGTACTGCTTATGATGTGGGATGACATTCAGACGATTCCCGCAGAGCGGCTTTCGGGGATGTCGGATCCAATCCGCGCCGACACCACGGCGGCCAGGGCGCGGATGAACAGCGGGCTATTATTCAATGATTGTGACCGGTGGACGGCGACCCCTTTGTTTTTACCGTAATCACGGAAAAGCACGTCAATGTCATAAAGTATTTCAACGTGGTCACAAACAAAACCAATGGGGGCAATCAATATATGGTGGTGGCCCGCCGCTGCGAGTTCGTCGATTTGTGATTCCACCGTGGGCCCGATCCAGGGGTCGGCCGTCATGCCTTGACTCTGAAACGCAATTCGAAAATCCTTCAGGGACATTCTCTCGGCAACCAGCCGTGCTGTTTCTTTTACCTGGCGTTCGTAGGGGTCGCCCTCCGCTACAGTTCTTTCCGGAACACTGTGCGCGGTGAAAATTACCGGAACAGGTCCGCCCACCTCGCTCTCAACCTGCCTGAGCGCTTCGGAGACCCGGTCCGCAAAGGCAGCAACGAGGTCGGGCTGGTCGTGCCAGCTCTCGATGAATTCCACCTTTAACTCCGGCGAGACTTTGGCAACCGCTTCGGCCAGGTATTTCCGGTATAGGCCGACACTAGTCCGCGAATTTTGGGGCGCCAGACAAAGGGCCACCAGCCGGCCCACTCCATCCTCCACCGCCTGGCCAATCGCGTCGGCAATATAAGGTTTCCAGTTTCGCATCCCAATGTAGACAGGAATCGATTGAGGGCCACTTCCAGCGGTCCCTTGATTCAGCGCCTCCGCAAGACCTGCGGCTTGCAATGTGGTGAGCTTCAGCAGAGGCGACCCTCCACCAATCAGGCGGTAGCGGTTGATGATTTCCTTCACGGCGGGCTCGGGCAGCGGGCGTCCACCTCTCACGTTGAGCAAGAATTCAGGGATATCTTCCAGCCGGTCCGGCGCCCCATGGGCCAGAAGAAGTACGCCCCAGCGCGTTTTGCTTTTCGGCAATTTGTGATCAATTGTGCTCATGACTTGTAATCTGAAAGGTGAGATTTGAGAATACCATAGGGCCTTGGGATGGGCGCACGGTAGTTATGTCGAACTCATTTCTTGCTACTCATTTCATGCACCATTTCCACCAGCGCGACGACGTTTTCAAAAGGAGTATCGGGCAGAATGCCGTGGCCGAGGTTGAAAATATGTCCGGGACGGCGCGCCGCCTGGTCCAGGATTTTCTGAACTCTTTGGCGGATATATGACAAGTCGGCATAAAGAACAGTCGGATCCAAATTACCCTGAACGCCCACCCCGTTGCCCAGCCGTTCCCAGGCTTCATCCAGCTCCACGCGAAAATCGAGGCCAATGATATTGCCTCCCGCACTCTTCATATCCGGAAGGAGCATGCCGGTGCCAGTTCCAAAATGGATAACCGGCACTCCGGGGGTAATTCCCTGAATCAGCGAGCGCGTGTAGGGAGCCACAAACTCACGGTAATCGGCAGGCCCGAGACACCCCACCCAGGTGTCAAAAATTTGCACTGCTTGCACTCCGGCGGCAATCTGCGCGTTCACGTACTTGGCCAGGTTGCGCGACAGGTGTTCCATCAGCGCGCGCCACGCCCCCGGATCCCGATACATCAGGTTCTTGGTGTGAAGATAATTCTTTGACCCACCGCCCTCGATGATGTAGGAGGCCAGGGTAAAAGGCGCACCCGCAAATCCGATCAGCGGGATTTCCGCCGAGAGATCGGCGCGCGTCTGGCGGATGGCGTCATAAAAGTACGCCAGCGATTCCGTGGGTTCCACTTCGCGCAGGCTATCGACGTGGCGATGATCGCGAAGCATGGGCGTGACCACCGGTCCCTCACCCTTGTCGTATTCCAGACCGAAGCCCAGTGGCTCAGCGATCAAAAGCAGGTCGGCAAAAATAATGGCGGCGTCGGCGCCTATTTTTTTCGCCGCGGTCACGGTCACTTCTGAAACCAAGTCGGGGGATTTGCAGAGTTCGAGAAAGGGAACCCTGGCGCGCAGTTCTCGGTATTCTTTCATGTATCGCCCCGCCTGGCGCATTAACCACACAGGCGTGGAGTCGGTTTTCTCCAGACAGCAAGCGCGCATAAACCGTGAATTGGCCCAGGGAGCTTCCCGCGCCTGGAGGGGCAACCTTGTAACATCAGCCACTTGCACAGCTTCTTTCACTTCAGATTGTTTCATCTTTTGGCGCAGCAATTCAGGACCGCGCTTGGCCGCTTCGTGCACCAGCGCTCCCATCTTGGGGTGTTCCGGCTCAATATCCACGGCGATTTGATGATCGCGCAGGAATTCGCTGCAAGTGGGGCCAACAGAGCAGATCACACACCTTGCCAGCGCATCGATCAGTTTCTGATTCAGACCATTCTTAGCCGCCACCTTCAACAGATGGTCCACCTGGGCTGCATTGGTGAACATAACCACGCGGCCTTTTCCCCCCGCGAGCAATCCCACGACTTGTTCCAACGGCTTGATATCTTCTGGAAGCGTCCAGCGGTAAACCGGAACCAGGAATAGGTTGGCGCCACGATCCTTCAAAGCCGTCACCAGCGCTAGGTTGGAAATTCCATACTCTTGAATCGCGATACGGCTTCCTTTAATGGTAAATCCACGGTCATTCTCTTCCAGTTCATGAAGCACTTCCCGCCAAGTGTTGGGTTCGGGCACAGCGATGGCAACTGGAATTTGATATTCGCGCAGGACCTTGATGGGCTTGGGGCCGCGGGCTACCACGGTTGTTTTAGCTAAGGCATTGACAATTTTCTCGCGGGTGTATTGAGTCTCAAGCACCTGAAACAGGGTTCGTGTTCCGACGCCCGTCAAGAAGATCACGGCGTCAAATCCGCCGCTGAATAGTTTCAAGGCAAAATCAATCGCGGCGGCATTTTCCTCCAGCGGAACCTCGCGCAGAGAGGGCGCGACACGCGGGACCCCGCCCAGGCGTTCGATGAGTGTGGCCATTTCTTTGGCCAGACGGCTTTCAAAAGCCACGACTTCGAGGCCTCCAAAATCAACAGCAGGTGCGGCAGTTTCGCTCATCACGAATTTCCCTAAAGTAATCTCTCAAAACGAATTGGAAACGCTCCGATCTCTTCAATTGAGTTTACCTTAATTTTGAGACGATAAGTCCATCAGCCTTTGTGGAGGGCTGAATAAATCCTTGCAAAACGAATGGGCCCTCGCGCATGCTTTCATGCGTTTATGTTTGCCAAGCGCACCCACTGGCGTCTTACTCCCAATCCGTTAACGCAGGCCATCGAAGAGTTTCGAAAGAGCGGGCGGCCCATGCTTGACCTCACCGAGTCAAACCCCACTCGTTGCGGCTTTGTGTATGACAGCCAGGAAATCATCGGCGCTTTGAGGGATCCGCTTTCGCTGACCTATGAACCCGACCCGCGCGGACTTTTGCGCGCGCGTCAAGCCGTGGCGGGCTATTATGCAGAGCGCGGAGTGAAGGTCGACCCGCGTCAGATTTTTCTCACTACCAGCACCAGCGAAGCTTACGCCTATGTCTTCCGGCTGCTGGCCGATCCGGGTGACAACGTTTTGGCCCCTACGCCCAGTTATCCCCTGTTTGATTTTCTATCGCGCCTGAACGACCTCGATCTCGTGCCCTACCCATTGGTCTATGACGTCGATTGGCAGATCGATCTGCGCGCCCTGGAGCCGCTGATCACCTCGCGCACCCGGGCCTTGCTGGTGGTGCACCCCAATAATCCCACCGGATCGTTTGTCCACCGGCAAGAGCTGGAATTCCTGGTCGGCATTTGCGAACGCCATTCCCTGGCATTGATCGCCGACGAAGTTTTCAGCGACTATTCTCTGCCATCGATATCGTCGAAAAGTTCGGACGTTGCCCGCGAATTTCAATCTGCAAGCGGAGAACGCGTGGCGAGCCATGCGGCCATTTCAGGCGTCCTGACATTCACGCTGAGTGGTTTATCAAAAATTTGCGCGCTGCCACAAATGAAATTGGCCTGGCTGGTCGTGAATGGTCCCGCCGATCTTTTGAGCGATGCGCAGGACCGGCTCGAATTAATCGCGGATACATACTTGTCCGTCTCTGCACCGCTGGCCCACGCTCTGCCCAAATTGCTGGAAGGCCGGGGGGGAATCCAATCTCAGGTTTCAAACCGCACGCAAGAAAATTTGCTTTGGCTCGACAAGCAACTCTCCCCGGATTCCCTGGTGCGCCGTCTGAAAGCATCGGGAGGGTGGTACGTAATTCTAAGACTTCCGGCCCTGCACACGGATGAAGAATGGTCGCTCGAATTCCTTCGCCAGGACGGCGTCCTGGTTTATCCCGGCCATTTTTATGATTTTTATTCTGACTGTCATGTCGTCCTGAGTCTTTTGCCATCCCATGAGAATTTCCAAGACGGAGTCAAAAAACTGCTTTCGCGGGTCGATCAATTGAGCCGTCCGCAAGAATAGTTGGCCACCGAGACAGTTCAAATCCGATGTTTTTCGCCTCCAAATGAATATTCAGAATCTATCAATCCAGAGAGTAGTTTTTACACCTCCAATGAATATTCTACATGGTCAAACGGCAGACTTAGTATTGCACCATTGCTAAAATCATTTGTTTCAAGAGGTTAACCAATGAATGGATGGCTATTGAATTGCCCGATGTCCGCAGAGCTTGCGCTTGGGCCGGAAGGTACATTAATCCAAGCGATTTACAAGGAGACAAATGGGCTTACTTCAAGTTCCCACCGATTGGCGAGGGCAGGTGAAATCCAGCGGAGATGCCAGTCCATGGTCACCTTCACTCCGTTCCCCGGCCAACAAGAGAACTCGCCGCAAGATTCTGATTGTTGAAGACAAACCATCGATTACCAACATTCTCTATGTCTTGCTTGAAGTATTGAATTACGAGGGTGAGGTAGCGATGGGCGGAAGGCAGGCCCTTGCCATGATCGCGAGAGAGAACTACGACGCGATTCTGGTTGACCTGCGTTACTCAAATCCCTTCAATGAAGACATGCTGGCAAAGATCCGGGATATTCAGCCTAACCTGGCTGACTGCATCCTTGAGATACCCGGTGAATCCAGCGGCTCCGAGTTTCTGGATCAGATTGTCCGGCCGGGTATGCCACGTCCTTCCGACGTTCGATTGATGGAAGACGTCCATCGTCGGCTACTCGCCCTTTGGGATTACTCCGCAGAGTCGTAATTATTTCCGCATGACTTCCCAAATTGATTTAAGCCCCACCCAGCTTGCGCTGTTGTGCACCCTGCGTAAACATAATCTCGATTGGCCACATAATTGTTTGCGGTTTGGGCTCGTAGGTTTCCCACCTCCAGCGAAAACAAAAGTTCCGACACTGCGAAGAGAAGGTTTTGATAAAAGGGCGGGGCTCCGTGTCCTCCGTGTTAGAGTCTTTGTTGGCTGGTGGGATAAATCCTTCGTTTCATCATGCCCGACTATCGATGACCAGTCCTTCACCAACCATGCCATCCGCCAACGCGCGTCGCATTGGGCTGCTGATTTGGCCGCGCGAGCATGGCGCATGGGGAATGCTTTTGGTCCCTCTTGTTACCGGGGCGGCAGCGGGATTCCGCACGGGACGCAGCTTGGCCGGCTTATTCCTGTTTGTTCTGGCGGCTCTGGCTTTGTTTTGCCTGCGCACACCGGCGGAAGCCCTTCTGCAAACGACGCCCTGGCGGGCTTCATCAGAAAGGGAAAAAGGGGCGGTTTACATTTCAATCGCGGTTTACCTTTCCGTGGCAACGGCGGCGCTGGGTTTGCTCTTAATTTGGAAAGGAGACTACCTGCTCCTTCCCCTGGGTGGGATGGCGTTCTTATTTTTCCTGGCACAAGCGGGAATCAAAAAACTCGGCCGCGAGAATCGCGTGCTGGGGCAACTGATCGGCTCGGCTGGGTTGACGTCAACTGCTGCCGGTGGCTATTACGTGGTCTCAGGCCGCTTGGATGAAACGGCCCTGGTCGCTTGGGGGCTCAATTGGCTTTTTGCCGCCAACCAGATTCAATATGTCCAGCTTCGGATTCAATCCGCCCAAGCAAAGTTTCGAGGTGAAAAGTTACTTCGCGGCGGAAATTTCCTGATGGGTCAGGCGGTGACGATTATTTTGCTATTCGTCGCCTGGCTGCGCGGCGACATTCATCCCTGGCTTTCCCTGGCTTTTGTGCCCGTTTTTTATCGCGGCACGGCGTGGTTTTTCAAAAAACCTGCGCCGCTCCGCATCCATCGCCTTGGCCTCAGCGAACTCGCTCACGCCATCATTTTTGGCGTGCTTTTGATACTGGCTGTTTACCTGTCTGCGGTCTGATTCCCTGACTCGCGTCACGGATTCAATTCTCTCGCCAGGCGCTCGTAGTTATCCCGGTAGGCGCTGCTGTTTGGAACCAGTATCAAAGCCTGGCGGTATTCCTCCATCGCGCCTCTTTTGTCGCCTTTATGTTCAAGGCGCTTGCCCATGCCGTAATGGGCCGAATCGTTTTTGGGATTCAGCCGCAGGGCCTCGCGATATTCGGCAATCGCGCCAGCCTGATCGTCTTTAATATTCAGCGCCACGCCCAGATTGTAATGCGCCCAGTCGTTCTTGGGATCAATGCGCAACGCTTCGTGGAACTCAGCCACGGCTCCATCCACGTCATTCTTGCTTCCGAGTCCTATGCCCAGATTGACGTGCGCGTTATCATTATTCGGGTCCACGCGCAAAGCCTGGCGGGCTACACTGATGGCCTCATCCCATCTCTCCAGATTTTCGAGGTCTCCGGAAAGGGGAACCAGGACGTCCGGATCATCCGGGGACAATTGCAAGGCTGCACGGTATTCCTGTTCGGCTTGATCAACTTTGTCCTGATGGATCAGCTCCGCCGCTCGTGCCAGATATTTCCTCACTTCAGCTTTCCGCGCCTCGAGCACAGGGTCAGTAGTTTTCGGTCTGATCACCCTGGCCGTGCGCAGCGTCTTCAGCAAATCCGCGTCACCCCCGCCGCGGCTGACTTCGCCCAGGAAATCCTCTTTGGGCACAAAGTCGATGCCTCGGTCTTGCACCAGCATCGAGACGCGATGGCTCGGCACTGAACCGGTGAGCAGCGCCAGAATCTGCGTTTGCGTGAGAGGCTTTTTGACCGCGGGATTGCTTGCCGGCTTGCTTGCTGGTTTCGCTTCCTGAAGCGCATGAATAAAGTCGTCGTCAGCTCCCGCGTCCTTCAAGCTCTGAATGAAATCGTCGGTGGGTTCAAAATCAATCCCTCGTTGCTTGATGGCTCGGGCGCCGGATTTGTCTCCGAATTGATTTTTGACCAGATTGACCACCTGGTCTTTGGTCAGGGGTTTTTGCTGAGCGAGGGCCGAGAGCACAAGACTAAAGCCAAGCGCGAGTATGACTGAGGATTTAACAAGTCTAGATTTCATGGGTCCCTCCCCAAGTCCGCACAATTCAAATGAGCGGGAGAGGGAGTATTCTAACCCATGGCGCGGGCGAGTCGCAGGGTATCGTATGCGACCCTGGGTCAGTTTGGTTTCGTAGAAGCGAGTTGCGGGGACCCCACGTCATGTTTTGGGGCTCTCCATGTGGCGGCGTAAAGCCGCCTCTACCACGAAGGCTACTCATACCGCAACGCCACCGTGGGATCAACCTTGGTGGCGCGGCGGGCCGGGACGAAGCACGCCAGCAGCACCACGGCGACCATCAGTACAGCGACGGCAATGAACGTGGCCGGATCGGTGGGCGTAATTCCAAAGAGAAGACTCGTCATCAAGCGGGTGAGAGCGATCGCTCCAAGGATGCCAATCGCCACACCCAGCCCCGCCAAACGGGCGCCTTGTCCCATCACCATTTTCAGGACATCACTTCGGCCCGCGCCCACTGCCATGCGAATGCCGATTTCGTGGGTGCGCTCGCTCACGCTGTAAGACATCACTCCGTAGATGCCGACTACCGCAAGGGTCAGCGCCAGGCCGGCGAAGAGTCCCAGCAAGAGCATGTTAAATCGGCGCTCGGCGAGCGATAGTTGAAGCAATTCGTCCATGCTCTGGATCCGATTCAAGGGAATCTGGTTGTCCAGCGACCAGACCTGTGCCTTCAGAGCCGGAATCAATCCCGCCGATGCTCCCGGAGTGCGCACCACCACCCCCATCCAGCGGCGCCACGACTCGTTGGACTGCGCAAAGGGCGTGAAGACTGCTGGTTCCGCAGGCTGCGCGAGCGAATACTGCTTGACGTCACCGACCACGCCCACAATGGTCATCCATCTTGGCGGACCCGCTTCATGACCCCAACGAATCCGCTGCCCGATGGGATTCTCGCCGGCGTAGTATTTGCGGGCCATCACTTCGTTAATGACCGCCACCAGTGGCTGATCTTCCCGGTCAGCGTCAGCCAGGGCCCGGCCCGCATGCAACGGAATCTGCATCACGCGGAAGTAGTCGCCCATCACGCAAAATGTGTCCACTTCAGGTTGGTCGCCTTCCGCAACCGGCGGTCGCCCATCGAAAGCAAGGCTGTGCGTGACCTCGCTGCCGTTCAGGGGAGGATCGCCAACCATGGCGGCGTCAACTCCGGGCAGCGAATTCAACCGCGCCAGAAGTTCGCGGCGAAACGAAGTCTGCTTTGGGATTTCGCTGTAACGAGCGGCCGGCAACTGGATGAAAAACGAAATTACATTGGAAGGATTGAACCCGGGATCCACCGAGCGAAGGCGGGCAAAGCTATGGATGAGCAATCCGGCGCCCACAAGCAGCACCATTGCCAGGGCCAGTTCCGCGATCACCAGCGTCCTTCGAAATGCGTGACCGGCTGGGCCGCTGGTGACCGTTCGTCCTTCCTCCTTCATGGCGCCCGCCACGTCGGCGCGAGTAGAGCTCCATGCGGGAGCGAGACCGAATAAGAGGCCGGTCAAGATTGAGACCGCAAGCCCAGAGATCAAAACCGAAATATCCATTGCAATGCTGTTCAAGTGGGCCAACGCTGCGGGTTTGGCCGCGACCAGTAAGTCCGTTCCGAACTTCGCCAGCACCAGACCCGCGGCCCCGCCGAGCATGGCCAGCAAGGTACACTCGGTCAGGGCTTGGCGAACCAGGCGGCCCCGGCCTCCTCCGAGCGCGGCACGAATCACCATCTCCCGGCGGCGACTAACGGTGCGGGCCATTAACAGACCGGCAAAATTCGCGCAGGCGATGAGCAGCACCACGCACACGGCTCCAAAAAGCACCCAAAGGGCTGAACTCACTTCACCCGTCACCCACTCTTGGAGCGGAACCAGCGCCGTGTGGCGACCCTTTTCTTCGCTGGGATAAGACGCGGCCAGCCGCGCGTCTATCGCTGCCATGCCGGTGGCCGCGCGGGCTATGGTAATGCCGGGCTTTAGCCGCCAGTATGAGCGCATGAAATGGACACCACGATAGGCTGCTGCTTCCGGGTAAACCATCCGCAATGACACGAAAAGGTCCACGCTATATTCAGGAACGGCGAACCTTTCCGGCATCACGCCGATCACGGTATAGGAATTCCCACTTAGCGGAATCGTCTTACCCACAATGTTCCGGTCGCCCGAGAGATATTCGCGCCAGAATGGGTATCCGAGTACCACCACGCGTGGCCCACCCTTCACATCCTCCTGCGGCAAAAGAGTGCGGCCCAGCATCGCCGGCACCCCCAATACTTCGAACAAGCCCGCATCAACATAACCCGCGTGAACACCAATCGGTTCGGTCCCGCCGGTGTAATCCATCACCTCGGGATTCACGGCGCCGCCGGCGGAAAAAAAGGATCCACTTTGGGCGCGGATGTCATCCACATCCAACTGGGACTCGTTGCCACGCCACGTCACCAGTTCCTGCGGATTGGCGTAGGGTAATGGACGAAGCATCACGGCGTTAATCACCGTAAAGATCGCGGTGTTGGCGCCGATGCCGAGAGCGAGGGTAAGGATGGCAGTGCAGGCGAAACCCGGATTCTTCCTCAGTTGCCGGATAGCGTAGCGGAGATCCTGCAGCAAGATCTCCAGAGCGGGAATTCCCCGCGCGTCGCGATGGCGCTCTTTGGCTTGTTCAACTCCGCCAAAACGAATCAGCGCCTGACGCCGCGCTTCCTCAGGCGAAAGGCCGCGCCGCCGGTTTTCCTCAATTGCCAGGTCGAGGTGCGAAGCCATTTCGGCGTCCAGCTCCTCGTCAAGTGGCCTCCTGAAAAAGAGAGCCCGGAGACGGTTGAGCGCTTGGCGTAAAGTATCCATCATCTCTTCCCTCCTCCATCTTGCATGGCGAGGACGCGCCCCATCACACCTGAAAGCCTCTGCCAGTAAGCCGCGTCGGCCGTAAGTTGTTTGCGCCCTGCCTTGGTAATTGAGTAGAATTTCGCTTTGCGATTATTTTCCGAAGTTCCCCACTCGGCGGAAATCCATCCGCGCTGTTGCAGCCGCACCAGTGACGCGTAGATGGTCCCCTGGTTCAGCAAAACCTGATCACCACTTACCTGCTCAATGCGCCGGGCAATGCCGTAGCCGTGCAGTGAACCCATGGCCGCCAGCGTTTGCAGCACCATCAAGTCCAAAGTCCCTTGCAGCAAATCGAGCTTGGAATCACCCATTCCTTCCTCCTGTGTTATGCCCACATCAGCATGGCACACCTTCTGTGCGGATGCCACAGGAAAATTCACGATCCCTGTTCGGGACGTTTTAGAGGTGAATGGTTAGGATGCTGAAAAGGAATGTCCGGCGATGTCATGCTGAGCGAAGCGAAGGATCCCCGCATTCGCTTTCAAGGAACTACGGGGATGCTTCGCGACGCTCAGCATGACAGGTTAACTTTTTCAGTACCCTGTTGGAAGGAGGATTAAAGTCGAGCAAGGCGCGGCACATTTAGTGGCTATTCGCGCGAGGGGAGTCCCTGAGCAGAGGTGAAGATGTACTTCGCCTCTGCCCGGGATCTGGTTTAAGGATTGATCTCTATTTCTCTTTCGCGTCGGGCTTTGCGGCCTCGGCCTTGGGTTTGGCCTTGGCTGCCGGTTTTGGTTTGGGTGTCCAGAAGTCAGGGGAAGCCGCGGCGTATTCCGCCGGCGGATTGCTGAGCTCGGGCAGGAAGCGATTGATCACAGTTTCGGTTCCCAGCACAGACTCGGCTGAGACCCTTAGATAGTTCTGGAAGCCCTCGTCTCCCAGCAAGTCCTTCATCGTTGGGCCGCCGTCAAAATCGCCCAGCGTTTTGCCCAGCCGGGAAACGTAGTATACGATCCCCTCCTGGCCTGCCACCGCCTGGGAAACAAGAACGGCAGGCTTCTCGCTGGTTTTTTCCTCTGCCGCCTTGAGCGACATCAGGAAATCTTCATATTTGGCTGCATGCCCGGGCCTGACGCGGACGCGGACGGTGCGGATCCATCGTGATTCCCCGATCATCCTGGCGCCAGTCGCTGCATCGGCGGACACGTTGGCACTCAAGTCCCAGCGCCGACGCCGGATTTCTCCGCGGGAACTAGCGAGGGTGCTGTTGTAATCTTGAAAGAGTTTTGCAGAAGCTGCCGGTCCGAAGGACTTGCCAAGGGCGCCCATGAAGGCGTCAAAACCTTTCTCAACATCGGCGTAACTCCCACGGGTACTGATAAAAGTAACCACATTGTTTTCACCGTAGGTGGTTTCCATGGCGATCCATTTATCACCTTGGTTCTTCCGGTTGGCTTCCGCCACCTTCTTGCTGACAGCGTCAAACTCAGCGCGCTTCTCTGGTTTGACTCTCGCAATGGTTACGTCCAAATACTGCTCCGGCATCTGGGCAAAGGCCGCCACACTCAGCATCATGGCGACAATCCAAGACACCAATATCCTGCGTTTCATACTCTTCTCCTCTGGTCGGATGTAATCTGAATTTACCGTACGGCTTTCCCGGTGTGCAGATAATCTACCCTTGACTGCCTAACATGACAAGCAAATAATCGACGGCGCTCCGATGAAGCCGATGGGCAAACGCCTGACCGGAACTATGGGGGAAAGTGGAAAAACCCGCATTCCAATTGCATGGATGGTGAGCAGAAATGAGAGAACGAATGGTCGACTGGATCCAGGGCAAAGATAACCCATCCACGATACTGCACTCTGTCCGGACCACCGTCGCGGCAATGATTTCGATTCTGCTGGCGCGATTATTGCGGATGCCGGATGCTTATTGGGCCTCGATATCAGCGCTGATAGTGATGCAATCGACCTTGGGCGCCGCATTTCCAGTCTCAATGCAGCGCTTCGCGGGAACGGCGCTGGGGGCTGGGGTCGGGGGGCTTGTTGCGACTTACTACCCTGGAAACATTATTGCGTTTGGCTTGGCCGTGTTGGCAGTTGGGATCTTCTGCTCCCTGGTCCGCGTCGAAAGGGCCGCGTACCGGTACGCCGGAATTACGCTCGCGATTGTGATTCTGATCACGCGCAACGAAAGTGCCTGGACCGCCGCAGCTCACAGGTTTATCGAAGTCTCATTGGGAATTGTCGTGGGACTCGCAATGACGGCTGCTTGGCCGGAACGTCGATCGGAATTAGGACTAGCGCGCAACGCTGGCAATTAAGACGCAATGGGGGCGCCGTAGAACAACATAGCAACCCTTGAGGGCAAGAATTTCGGGAAGTCGTGCCCTTACCATGCAAAGAAGACAAGGGGCGGGACAATTCGCCATTAATTAGGTTAGAATTCGGTTTCCGGAGCCAGGAGGAGTAAATCAGTAATTGCTCCCGCGGTATTTTTTTATTGCGCATGTCGATCTCGGGCATGCCCAAACGTCATTACCGCAGGACCGGCTTCGATTATGGAAACCGGCAAGAAATTAATCAGATTGGGCTATTCGAAATTTGAGAAAAACAAGAGCCTGCGCGGGCGGGCGCAAAAACCAACAAGGAGGAATGAATGAACAGCGTACGAGTTTTGGTGGGCACACACAAAGGTGCATTCATCCTGACATCCGACGGTAAGCGGCAGAAGTGGGAAGTGCAAGGCCCCCTCTTTACGGGCTGGGAGATTTACCACATGAAGGGGTCGCCGGTTGATCCAAACCGGATTTATGCATCGCAAACCAGCGGCTGGTTCGGTCAGCAAATCCAGAGGTCGAGCAATGGTGGCAAAACCTGGGAAGTGCCCGGCGGCGAAATCAAGATCGAGCCCGGCGCCATGCCTCCCCCGGCGGCCAACAAATTCGTTTATGATACGAGCGCGGAAACCGGCAAACCCCTCACCACCCATCAATTTTACGACGGCAAGCAGCACCCATGGGAGTTCAAGCGCGTCTGGCACCTTGAACCTTCCCTGACTGACGTGGAAACGGTCTATGCCGGAATCGAAGACGCCGCCATTTTCCAATCGAAGGACGGCGGCCTGAATTGGAAGGAAATGGCCGGATTGCGCGGCCACGGTACCGGCCCCAAGTGGCAGCCCGGCGCCGGCGGGATGTGCTTGCACACCCTCATTCTGGATAAAAGCGATCCCGGACGAATCTACATCGCCATCTCGTCCGCGGGCGCCTTTCGCACCGACGATGGCGGGAAAACGTGGAAGCCAATCAATCGCGGGCTAAAGTCGCAGTACATTCCCGACCCGAACGCCGAGGTCGGTCACTGCGTTCACCACATGGCGATGCACCCTTCACGACCAACCACTCTGTTCATGCAGAAACATTGGGACGTGATGCGAAGCGACGACGCCGGCGATAATTGGAAAGAAGTCAGCGGCAACCTGCCTACCGACTTCGGATTCGTGATTGACGTTCACGCCCACGAGCCGGAAACCATTTACGTGGTCCCCATCAAGAGCGATGGCGAGCACTTTCCGCTGGAGGGCAAGTTGCGCGTGTACCGCAGCAAGTCAGGCGGAAACGAGTGGGAGGAACTCAGCAAGGGCCTGCCGGCCCGCGACTGCTACGTGAACGTGCTGCGCGACGCCATGGCCGTGGACTCGCTCGATTCGTGCGGCATCTATTTCGGCACCACCGGCGGGCAGGTTTATTGTTCGCCCGACGCTGGAGATAGTTGGGCGCCTATCGTCCGCGATCTTCCTGCAGTGTTTTCGGTGGAGGTGCAAACGCTCGCATGATCCGAGTCGAACTTCCAATGCATCTGCGAACTCTGGCCAAAGTAGATGGCGAGGTGCAGCTTGAAATCGAGGGCGCGGTCACCCAGCGCACGGTGCTCGACGCCCTCGAAGCCAAATATCCGGTGCTGCGTGGCTCCATCCGTGATCACGTCACGCAGGAGCGGCGGGCGTTCCTGCGCTTCTTCGCCTGCGAGGAAGACCTGTCCCACGAATCACCCGACGCTCCGCTTCCTGAAGAAGTTGCTACGGGCAAAGAGCCTTATTTAATCATTGGAGCCATCGCGGGCGGGTAGTTTCGCCAACATTTTCGCTCACCCGACGAAAGAATAAACAATCTCTCGCCAAGGCGCTGAGGCGCAAAGAATCCAAAGCGAAGTCCTCCTCTTCGATCCTCCGCGCCTGGCGCCTCCGCGAGAGGCTGTTTTGATTTTGAATTCAAGTCCCCGCATTAGGTGCGCGTTGTATGACTGCAAGAGCCGTATATTCCTCTCCCAGGTTTCCAACAATCACCCCTCCCTCCGACCTCTCCTAAACCGTCCCCTGAGATTTGCTGTATAATCCGCTGCGCAGATGCCACTGACTCCGGGAACAAAGCTGGGACCTTATGAAATCGTCGCGCCCCTCGGCACGGGCGGAATGGGCGAAGTGTATCGCGCCCGCGACAGCAAGCTGAATCGCGAAGTGGCCTTGAAAGTCTTGCCCGCCGCCATGGCCAGCGATGCCGACCGCATGGCACGGTTCCAGCGCGAGGCTCAAGTGTTGGCCTCGCTCAATCATCCGAACATTGCTGCGATCTACGGCCTGGAAGATTCCAGCAGTGTGCGCGCGTTGGTGATGGAGATTGTGGAAGGACCTACGCTGGCGGAAAGGATTGCAGGGACACGACCCCTCACCCAGCCCTCGTCCGTAGGGCGCCCACCGCAGGTCCTGGGGCCCCCTCCTTCTCCCCAGGCGAGAGGGGCAGGGGGTGAGGGGGTTCGTCCATCACCGATACCATTAGATGAAACTCTCCACATTGCCAGGCAAATCACCGAGGCGCTCGAATTCGCCCACGAGCGCGGAATTATCCATCGCGACTTGAAACCGGCCAACATCAAGATCACTCCCGACGGCGCGGTGAAGGTGCTGGATTTTGGACTGGCCAAGGCGCTGACCCCTGACCCATCGGGAACAAACATTTCAAATTCGCCCACGCTCACCGCCGCGGCCACTCAGGCAGGAATGATCCTGGGTACGGCGGCATACATGAGTCCGGAGCAAGCCAAGGGCAAGACTGTCGATCGCCGCGCTGACATTTGGGCATTCGGGTGCGTGCTATACGAAACGTTGACGGGAACCAAAGTCTTCGAGGGCGAAACGGTTTCGGAGACGCTGGCGGCGGTGATTAAGGATGAGCCCGACTGGGGGCGATTGTCAGAAGCGACTCCGCCAAGAGTGATTGAACTCGTCAAGCGCTGCCTGATCAAAGACCCCAAGCGCCGCCTGCGCGACATCGGCGAGGCGCGAATCACGCTTGAGGAGGTTCAGAGCAGCCCCGATGCTCGACCACCTCTTACTCCCCTCCTCACCGAGGAGGGGAAGCGCGAAGCGCGGGGTGGTAAGCTGTGGCCCCGCACCCTACCCTGGGCAGTGGCAGCAATGGCCAGCCTGGCCGCCATCATTCTTGCAGTGGCCCTCTGGCGCGCCACGCGCCCAGTGGAGCAGCCGCTGACACGGTTGAGCGTGGATCTGGGGCCCCAGGCGATGACGGCGCTCAATCTCACCACGGCAATTTCGCCCGATGGCCGGCGACTGGTATTCGCGGCCCATGGACCAAACGGAAAGCCGCAACTCGCCACTCTCCTGCTCGATCAATCCCAAGCCACGACCTTACCGGGGACGGAAAATGGCGGCAATCCTTTCTTCTCTCCTGATGGCCAATGGATTGGGTTCATCGCGGACGGACAGCTCAAGAAAATCTCCGTCCAGGGTGGCGCACCTGTGACGCTCTGCTCGGTCAGCCCTAACACGATGGGCGCCAATTGGGGGGACGACGGAAGCATCGTCTTAGGAGATGGAACACTTTCACCTTTGTATAGGATTCCCGCCGCAGGCGGCGCACTGGAACCCCTCAGCAAGCTGGCTCCAGGTGAGATTACTCACCGCTGGCCACAGGTCTTGCCCGGCGGAGGAGCAGTCCTGTTCACAGGTTCGGCCTCGGCCAGCGCGCAAGATAACGCCAATATTGAAGTTCTCTCGCTGAAAACCGGCCAGGTGAAAATCTTGCAGCATGGCGGGTATTACGGCAGATATCTGCCGAGCGGGCATTTGGTTTTTTTGCGTCAAGGGGCGCTTTTTGGGGTCAAATTCGACGCGCAGCGCCTGGAGGTAGAAGGCACACCCTCGCCTCTGTTGGATGATGTAGCTTCCAACTCATCCACCGGCGCAGGCCAGTTCGACTTTTCTGGGGCGGGCACATTCGTATATCTCGCTGGCAAGAGCGCGGCCGAGGTCTGGCAAATGGCTTGGTTGGACAGTTCCGGCAGGACACAGCCGGTTCTTGCTGCGCCGGGGAGCTATGGGACGCCTCGCCTTTCGCCGGATGGGCGGAAGTTGGCGTTTGTCGGTGAAGGTTCGGACGTTTACGTTCACGACTTGGACCGGGACACCACAAGCCGTCTGACGTTCAACGGACGATCGTTGGTGCCGGTTTGGTCGCCCGATGGCAAGTATCTGGTGTTCCGGACCACCGGAAACGATTTCGGCATTTTGTGGGTTCGGAGTGATGGGGCGGGAGAGCCCCAGCAATTGATGGAGAGCCTGAACATATTGGTTCCCTGGTCCTTTTCCCCCGACGGCCGGCGGCTTCTGTACTTTGAGCATCACCCTAATACCGGCTATGATCTTTGGACACTGGGGTTGGATCTCGCCGATCCTGATCATCCCAAGCCGGGCAAACCGGAGTTGTTCCTGGCCTCGCCGGCCGACGAGAATGTTCCACGATTCTCTCCCGACGGCCGCTGGGTCGCCTACCGATCCAATGAATCGGGGACTGACGAAGTCTATGTCCGTCCATTCCCGCCCGGGAACGGGGGCAAATGGCAGATTTCGTTAGGGGGCGGATTGTATGCGCTCTGGGCCAAGGACGGCCGCGAGCTGTTCTATGAGACAGCGGACAATCGCATCATGGTGATGGATTATACGGTGGAGGGTGGTTCGTTCGTGCCCAGCAAGCCACGACTTTGGTGCGACAAGCAGCTCTTCTACGCGGGGACTTCGAACCTGGATCTGGCCCCCGACGGCAAACGGTTCCTGGTGCTCTTGATGTCGGAAGCCAAACCGGGGGAGAAAGCTTCGGTCCATGTGACGATGCTGCTGAACTATTTCGATGAACTAAGGCGGCGCATTCCCTAGTAACCGGCTGCGCCAGGCTGTCTCGCATCTGCCCTTTGGTTGAAATGCATCTCTTTATGGAAGGAAGGTTAAGATTGATGACTCACAATTTGAGAACGGCGCTTCTGCTTTTGATCGCAAGTCTTGCATTGAATCCCATGCTGAAGGGCCAGAACAGCGAACTGAATTTGATGCCTCAACCAGCGGAAGTTTCCGGGGGCCAGGGACGGCTGGTGATCGATGGCGGCTTCAGCGTGGCGCTGGCCGGCTATACGGAGCCGCGATTGCAACACGCCGCAACGCGACTGTTGGCGCGCTTGTCACGGCAGACGGGAGTCCCGATGACCGGCGGAATCGAACTGGACCCCGCCAAGGCGACGCTGTTAGTCGAGTGCCAGCACGCGGGCGAGAGCGTGCAATCAGTGAAAGAAGATGAATCCTACACGCTTGAAGTTGATCCGCAACACGCGCGCCTGAAAGCGATCACGCCCGTGGGCGCGATGCGAGGCATCGAAACTTTCCTCCAGCTTGTGAGTCTCGACGCCCAGGGATTTGGCGTGCCCGCGGTGCGAATCAATGACCATCCGCGTTTCCCCTGGCGCGGGCTGATGATTGACGCCTGCCGCCACTGGATGCCGATGGACGTAATCAAGCGCAACCTGGACGGCATGGCGGCGGTGAAATTGAACTTGTTCCACTGGCACCTTTCCGAGAACCAGGGCTTTCGCGTGGAGAGCAAGATATTTCCCAAGCTCCAGGAAATGGGGTCGGACGGGCATTTCTACACGCAGGATCAAGTAAAGGAAATCATTGCTTACGCGCGCGATCGCGGCATCCGCGTGATTCCAGAATTTGATATGCCCGGCCACTCCACTGCCTGGTTTGTAGGCTACCCGGAGCTGGCCAGCGCGCCCGGACCCTATTCCATTGAACGGCATTGGGGTGTGTTTGATCCCGCCATGGACCCGACCAATGAGTATGTCTACCAATTTCTCGACCAACTGATCGGCGAAATGACGGCTCTTTTTCCCGATGAGTATTTCCATATCGGCGGCGATGAGGTGAACGGCAAACAGTGGAATGCCAATCCGCGTATCCAGGCCTACATGCGCGAACACGGGATGAAGAACAACGATGAGCTTCAGACCTACTTCAGCACTCGCGTTCAAGCCCTGGTGCAAAAGCACGGCAAGAAAACTGTCGGATGGGATGAAGTGTTTCATCCCGGAGTTCCGAAGGACATCGTGATCCATTCCTGGCGCGGACAGGAATCGCTGGCCGCGGCGGCGCGCCAGGGCTACATGGGAATTCTCTCCAACGGCTATTACATTGACCTGATGCATCCCGCCTCAGACCACTACGCTGTGGACCCTCTCGAAGGCGCCACGGCAGGGCTTACGGACGAAGAAAAGGCGCACATCCTGGGAGGCGAGGCCACCATGTGGTCGGAATACGTTACGCCGGAGAACGTGGACTCCCGCATCTGGCCGCGCACAGCAGCCATCGCGGAAAGATTCTGGTCACCGGAGAGTGTGAAGGATATCGATTCCATGTATGCGCGCATGGCGACCGAAAGTCTGCGCCTCGAATGGCTGGGCCTGAAGCATCGCTCTTATTACCCCATGATGCTTGAGCGCATGGCCGGCGAGCACTCGGCGGACCTTCTCAAATCGTTGGCGGATATCGTGGAGCCTGTGAAAGGTTACTCGCGAGGGCGAGCGCACGACTATACCAGCCTGACCGCGTACAACCATCTCGTGGACGCGGCCCATCCGGAAAGCGATGCGGCACGCGAGTTCGCCAAACTGGTAAACGACTGGAGCGCCCACAAGGACCAAATCCAATGGCAGCTCACAACATGGCGCATCCACTCTGCCGAGCTTGCCCCGCTGATGCAGCGCTCCGAGCTATTGCAGGAGGATGCTCCCGTAGCGCAGGCAGTCTCCGCTCTCGCATCGATCGGACTCCAGGCACTTGGCTATTTAGAGTCCGGCAAGCCGGCCCCTCAATCCTGGTTGGCAGACCAGAAGGCTTTTCTTGATGGCGCCGCCAAGCCGCACGGTGAATTACTTATTTCCATCGTACCTTCTATCCGCAAACTGGTCGATTTGTCGGCTGTTTCCAAGCCCTAGTTCAATAACCCTCTGGTGGGGCCGGGGGTCGCCTTGGCGACCCCCGGTCTACGGAATATCGTCAAAAAACCCCCTTGACACCTATTTGGGTGAGGGGTTATTCTAAATCCGACCAAGAAAGTCGGATATGGATCATGTTGAAACTGAGCAAAAAGTCGGACTACGGATTGATCGCCGTCAGGCACTTGGCCGAGAAAGACCCGGGCGGAGCCTGCAACACCCGGGAAATTGCCAAGGCGTATGGCATTCCAGCCGAGTTGCTGGCTAAAGTCCTCCAAAAGCTGGTGAAAAACGGGTTGCTGGTCTCCCAGCACGGTGCTGAGGGAGGCTATGCCCTGGCGCGCCATCCATCCACCGTCACTGCGTTTGACGTGATTCGCGCCATAGACGGCCCGCTTCTGATCACATCATGCGTGACCGCGCGCGGAGCATGTTCGCAAGCTCCCACATGCACCGTCCGTGAGCCCCTGAGCAAAGTGAATGAGATTATTACGCAGGCGCTCAGTTCCGTGACCATTGCCAGCTTGGGTGAAGACGGCCCGAGTTTGGTCAAAATCGAGGCGAACCGATAATGCTTGGCACGAAAATCAAGGAAGCGGATGTCCTGGCAATCTTGACCGTTTCGTACGGATTAAGTAAATTACCGCACCCTGGCCAGCGTTCGATAAGAAATCTGGCGCATGAAATCTCCGGGCACACAATCAAAGGATTTTTCGGGGCATCCACGCAAGGAGTTCTATGACCACACCAGCCACTGATGTTGCGACCCTAGCGAACAAGGAATACAAATACGGATTCATTACCGATGTCGAAGCGGATGAGATCCCGCGCGGTTTGAATGAAGACATCATCCGCTTGATCTCGGCCAAGAAGCACGAGCCGGAGTGGATGCTCGAGTGGAGGCTGAAATCCTACCAGCAATGGCTGACGATGAAGGAGCCGACCTGGGCCAACATCCATTACCCGGCCATCGACTACCAGAACTCCATCTATTATTCCGCGCCCAAGACCAAGGGGTCGGGCCCCAAGAGCTTGCAAGAAGTTGATCCTGAGGTTTTGAAGACGTATGAGAAATTGGGGATTCCTCTGAGAGAACAGGAAATGCTGGCGGGCGTGGCCGTGGACGCTGTGTTTGACAGCGTTTCCGTGGCCACCACATTCAAGGCAAAGCTGGCCGAAGCAGGGATTATTTTCTGCTCATTTTCCGAGGCCGTGCGGGAACATCCGGACCTGGTGAAGAAGTATCTCGGATCGGTTGTGCCTTACACGGACAATTTCTTTGCCACACTGAATTCGGCCGTCTTCAGCGACGGATCATTCTGTTACGTGCCCAAGGGCGTACGCTGCCCAATGGAGCTCTCCACTTATTTCCGCATCAACGCCAAGGACACAGGACAGTTTGAGCGGACGCTGATCATCGCGGACGTGGGCGCCTCCGTGAGCTATCTCGAAGGCTGCACCGCGCCCATGCGCGACACCAATCAACTGCACGCAGCTGTGGTGGAACTTGTGGCGCTCGATAACGCCACCGTGAAGTATTCAACCGTCCAGAATTGGTATCCAGGAGACAAGGAAGGCAAAGGCGGAATCTACAACTTCGTCACCAAACGCGGCAAATGCCTGGGTGTGAATTCCAAGATCTCGTGGACGCAGGTGGAAACAGGATCCGCCATCACCTGGAAATATCCAGGCTGCATTCTTCAGGGCGACAACTCGGTGGGCGAATTTTACTCCGTAGCGCTCACCAATAATTATCAGCAGGCGGATACGGGAACGAAGATGATCCACATCGGCAAAAATACCAGGAGCACCATCGTGTCCAAGGGTATTTCCGCCGGCCACGGGCAGAACAGCTACCGCGGCATGGTGAAAATCCTGAAGGGTGCGACTGGCGCGCGAAATTATTCCCAGTGCGATTCCCTGCTGCTCGGCGACAAGTGCGGCGCGCACACTTTCCCTTATCTCGAGGTCAAGAATTCGACCGCCCAGGTGGAGCACGAAGCGTCCACCTCAAAAATAGGCGAGGACCAGCTTTTCTATTGCCGACAACGCGGGCTCTCGCTCGAGGATGCGGTGGGCATGATCGTGAATGGCTTCTGTAAGACCGTTTTCCGCGAGCTGCCCATGGAGTTCGCCGTGGAAGCACAGAAGTTGCTGGGCGTAAGTTTGGAAGGAAGCGTCGGCTAAATCTGTGTAATCCGTGAAATCTGCGGATTGATTTAAGGAGAATTGATGTTAGAGATCAAGAATCTGAATGCCAAAGTGGGCAACAACGAAATCCTGCGCGGGATCGACCTCAAGGTCAACCTGGGGGAAGTGCACGCCATTATGGGGCCGAACGGCTCGGGCAAATCGACTCTGGCACAGGTGTTGGCGGGGCGCGATGTTTACACGGTGACCGAGGGCGAAGTCTTATATCAGGGCCACGACCTTCTTGGGCTTTCACCCGAGGACCGGGCCCGCGCCGGAGTTTTCCTGGCGTTTCAATATCCCGTGGAAATCCCCGGCGTCAGCAACCTCTATTTTCTGCGCGCGGCTCTGAACACGATCCGCAAACAACACGGGCAGGAAGAACTGGATGCCATGGACTTCCTCACCCTGGTTCGCGAAAAAATGAAGCTGCTCCAAATGGATGACTCGCTGATGAACCGTCCGGTAAACGAAGGGTTTTCGGGCGGCGAAAAGAAACGCAATGAGATTTTCCAGATGGCGGTGCTGGAACCGAAACTGGCCATCCTGGACGAAACGGATTCGGGACTTGACATTGACGCGCTCAGGACTGTCGCCGACGGCGTGAACGCATTGCGCTCCAATGATCGGTCCATTATTGTGGTCACACATTACCAACGGCTGTTGAACTACATCGTGCCGGATTTTGTTCACGTTTTATCCAACGGCCGCATTGTAAAGTCAGGCGGGAAAGAACTGGCGCTTGAGCTTGAGGAAAAAGGTTACGTATGGTTGGAGGAGCAACCAGGTTTGCGCCCCGGGACGGAGGATGCGTCGGCACCCCCGGCACCTTAAAGAACGAAGCCGGAATGTCTTTTTTTTACCAAGTTGAGGGGCGCTGTGGTCGCCGCTAATCCTGTTTGGGTTGTTGGATTCAAAAGATGAACATTGAAAGCTGAGCGTCAAGGAAAATAAATGATCGCAGTCAAGGAACAACAGGAAATCTATTTCAAGAGTTTTGCCGAGTTTGAAAAGCGGCGAGCGGCCAAGGAACCATCCTGGCTCCAGGCCATCCGCAAGAGGGCGTTCGACCACTTCGCCGATTCGGGATTTCCAACCACTCGCAACGAAGAATGGAAATACACCAGCGTGGCGCCCCTGACCAGGGTTTCGTTTCGCCCTGCGGCGGACTATCTTGCTCCCAAAGGCGCGCGCCAGTCGAGCGAACTATTGCAATCAAACCCGGCGGATTCGATAGCATTGTATTTTTATGCAGGCCAGTTTGTTGAGGAACTCACACCAGCTTCCAATTTGCCCCCGGGCGTGAAGGTGACCAGCCTCGCCAAAGCAATCGCCTCTGGCTCGCCCCTGCTCGAAAAACATTTTGCCCGCTATGCCGAGTCCACCCAGCAGCCTTTCGTCGCGCTTAACACCGCTTTTGCGGAAGACGGAGCGCTGGTGGAGATTTCACCCGACGTAGTTTTGTCCCAGCCGATTTATCTGTGTTATGTCGCCGGCCCCAGTCACGAACCCCTGATTTACCATCCGCGCAACCTGGTGGTGCTGGGACGGGGAAGCCAGGCCACGGTCGTCGAGCAATATTTGAGCCCCGGGCAGCAGAATCAGCAACTCTACTTTACCAACGCCGTGACGGAACTGGCGCTCGGTGAAAATGCGAGAGTGGACTACATCAAGGAACAGGATGAAAGCCGGCAGGCAATCCACATTGCGACTCTTCACTTCCACCTGGAGCGATCGTCGAGCGCAACTGCGACCTCGATTGGCTTTGGAGGCTCCCTCGATCGCGAAGATGTGATCGCGGTGCTGGACGGCCCCGGCGCGGAATGCACTTTGAACGGCCTCTACGTCACCACGGGTTCGCAACATGTGGACAACCACACCACCATCGACCACGCCAAGCCGCATTGCAGCAGCCGCGAGCTTTACAAGGGGATTCTGGACGGCAAATCGACGGGAGTATTTAACGGCAAGATTGTGGTGCGCAAGGACGCGCAGAAGACCGACTCCAAACAAAGCAACAAAAACCTGTTGCTGGCCGAAGATTGCGTGATCAACACCAAACCGCAACTCGAAATATATGCCGACGACGTGAAATGCACGCACGGCGCCACCATCGGACAGATTGACGCGGAATCCATTTTTTATCTTCGTTCCCGCGGGATTGGTCATGAGCAGGCGCGGGCCATGCTGACCCTGGCCTTTGCCAATGATGTGCTCGGGAAAATCAAGTCCGAACCGTTGCGGGCGCGGCTTGCGGAACTGGTGGTGGAAAAGCTCGCGCGCAAACCTGCGCCGGAACCGGCCGCCGATATGGGAATTGGGACGCGGGAGCGTGCCAGCTCAAGTATGCACGAACACTGATGAATTGCGGATGAGCGGGACGCAATGAATGCGATTTTCGGCGCAGAGAAGAAGAATTAAGGATCGACGCTGGAGAAGCTGAATGGCAACCACCTCACGCGAAGGCTTGGCACCAACCACGAAGACACCGACGTCCGGAGCCTTTGATGTTTACAAGATTCGCGAAGACTTCCCCATCCTGGCGCAAAAGGTGAATGGCAAGCCGCTCGTGTATCTGGATAACGCCGCCACCAGCCAGAAACCCCAGGTTGTTTTGGACGCCTTAAATCATTATTACCAGATGGACAATTCCAACATTCATCGCGGCGTTCACGAACTTAGCCAGCGCGCGACCAAGGCCTATGAAGACGCGCGCGTAAAGGTCCAGCACTTTCTGAACGCCAGGGAATCCCGCGAAATCATTTTTGTGCGCGGAACGACAGAAGCCATCAACCTGGTGGCCATGACTTACGGCCGCAAAAATGTTGGCGCGGGCGATGAGGTCATCATCTCCGCCCTGGAACACCACTCCAACATCGTGCCCTGGCAAATACTTTGCGAAGAGAAGAGCGCAGTGCTCCGCGTCATCCCCATCAACGACGATGGTGAACTGATGCTGGATGAGTTCGAAAAACTGCTCAACCCGCGCACCAAAATCGTGGCCGTGGCGCACGTTTCAAACGCGCTTGGAACCATCAATCCCGTCGACAAAATAATCGAAATGGCCCATCGCAAACACGTGCCAGTGCTGATTGACGGCGCGCAGGCGGCGCCCCACATCAAGATTGACGTGCAAGCGCTCGACTGCGACTTTTATACTCTCTCCTCCCACAAGCTTTTCGGGCCCACCGGCATTGGCGTGCTTTACGGCAAAGCTGCGTTGCTGGAAGCCATGCCGCCCTTCCAAGGCGGCGGAGACATGATCAGCTCGGTCACTTTCGAGAAGACCTTTTACAACGTCCTTCCCTACAAGTTTGAAGCGGGCACGCCCAATATCGCCGACGTCATCGGATTGGGCGCCGGCATCGACTACGTGAATCGCGTGGGTCTCGAAAATATTGGCGCGCACGAGCACGCGTTGTTGACCTATGCCACCGAGCGGCTTTCCAAAATTCCGGGCCTGCGCATCATCGGCACAGCCAAAGAAAAAGCTTCCGTCTTGTCGTTTGTACTCGAGGGCATCCACCCTCACGACGCGGGAACTATTCTCGATCAAGAAGGAATTGCAGTCCGCACCGGACACCACTGCGCCCAGCCGGTGATGCACCGTTTTGGAATTCCTGCCACCACGCGCGCTTCGCTGGCGTTTTATAACACGCGAGAGGAAGTCGACGCGCTGGTGGAAGGTGTCAAGAAAGTGATGGAGATTTTCGCCTAATGACTGACCTTCACGGTTTATACCAGGAAGTGATCCTGGACCATAACAAGAGGCCCCACAATTTCCGCGCCATGCCGGAGGCCAGTCATCATGCCGATGGCTTCAACCGTTTGTGCGGCGATCGCGTCACCATCTTCCTGAAAATCGATGGGGACAAAATCGGCGACGTAAGCTTCCAGGGGTCGGGGTGCGCCATCTCCACCGCGTCAGCCTCCATCCTTACCGATGCCGTAAAAGGGAAAACACGCGCCGAGGCCGAGAGCCTGTTCCAGACTTTTCACGATCTGGTTACCGGACACGAACGCGGCAATGGAAAGAAACCACAAGCGCCGCAATTGGGGAAATTGGCCGTATTTTCCGGCGTGTCGGAATTCCCTGCCCGCGTCAAATGCGCCAGCCTCGCGTGGCATACGCTGCACAACGCTCTTCAGGGAAGCGAGGAAGTTGTTTCAACCGAGACGGAAGAACAAGTGCCAGGAGAAATCCGATGAGTGAAGTAGGAGCAAGCCCTTTGGATGTTGCGGCTCTCAAGGAAAAAGTGGTGGCCGCCATGCGCACCTGCTACGACCCAGAGATCCCGGTAAATATTTACGATCTGGGATTGATCTACGACACCCAGGTCGAGCCCAGCGGTGAAGTATCTGTCAAAATGACGCTCACCGCGCCCGGATGTCCCGCGGCCGGAACGTTGCCTGGCGAAGTGGAGGATAAAATTCGCGTTCTTCCCCTGGTCAAGGACGTGAAAGTTCAAGTGGTCTGGGACCCGCCCTGGGACAAGAGCAAGATGTCTGAAGCGGCGCTGTTGCAGTTGGGATTGATGTGAGAAAAGCAGTTAAAGTTGAGAGTTCAGAGTTGAAAGTTAATAAATCGAGAGGGATCGAATTCAACTTTCGAGTCTTAACTTTCAACCCTTAGCCTTTCCCGGATTTTCCCATGAAAGTAAGCTCACAGGAAGAATACGGTCTGCGTTGTTTGTTGCGGATCGCGCGCGAAGGCCCGTCCGGCAGCCTCACCATTCCTGAGATCAGCAAGGGAGAAGGCATATCGATATCCTACGCCGCCAAACTTCTTCGAATGTTGCGCCGGGGCGGATTCTTGACCAGCGCCCGCGGGCAGACCGGCGGCTACAGGCTTTCACGTCCTGCGCAAGAAATGAACGTGGGGCATGTATTGGCGCTCTTGGGCGGGCGTCTATTTGAATCGGAATTTTGCGATCATCACGCCGGCGTCGCCCAGGTCTGCACCCACTCGGTGGATTGCTCCATGCGCTCTCTGTGGCATGCAGTGCAAATGGTGGTGGATCGCGTCCTCGATAAAACGACGCTCAAAGATCTGCTTTCCAGCGAGCAGGAAATGACCGCGTGGATTTTTCCCCTCATCCAATTTAATAATGAGCAATCGCTGCGCTTACCTATAGAGATACCCCATCGCGCTCGCTAGTCTTCCACATTCGCGAAAATCAATTTATTATTTGGTGTGGAATACGGCTTGTTTGAAAGTCCCACGCTGCGCCTGGATTTTCTTTTGCAGCATCATGATGGCGTAGATTAATTGCTCCGGACGGGGAGGGCACCCTGGAACGTAGACATCCACGGGAATGTACTGGTTGACGCCCTGCACGATGGCGTAATTATTGAAAACGCCGCCGGAAGTTGCGCACGCGCCCATGGAGATCACCCATTTGGGTTCGGGCATCTGGGCGTAGAGCCTCTTAATCACCGGCGCCATTTTTTGGGAAACGCGTCCGGCGATGATCATCAAGTCCGCCTGGCGCGGCGAGCCGCGAAAGACCTCGGCGCCGAAGCGGGCAATGTCAAAACGCGACGCGGACATGGACATCATCTCAATGGCGCAACACGCCAGGCCAAAGCTCATGGGCCACAGGGATGACTTACGCGCCCAGTTTACCGCGTTGTCCAATTGCGCGAAGACCAAGCCTTCGAAGCCGGAAGACTCGCTGACCTGAAGATTTGAATTTCCCATTTCAATTCTGATTATGCCACTTTGTGGGCTACGGTTCAATCTTTCGTTATGTGGGAGCGCCTAGGACTGACCAAGTGAACTCACCTCTACGGGTGCAGCAGAATCTTACCGAAGAAGTCCCGGCTCTCCATCTTTTTTTGCGCTTGGGCTGCGTCCTTAAGCGGGAAGGATGAATCAATCACGGCCTTGAGCTTTCGCTGGCCAATAAATTTAAGCGCGTTCATAAGTTCGAACTTGCCTCCCATAAAAGAACCGAGAATGGAGCGCTGGCGCCCATACAAGACGCGCATGTTGAGCTTCACGTCCTCGCCCGATGTGGTGCCGCAGGTAACGAGCCGCCCGTAAGTAGCCAGCGATTCAAAACATGCGTCCCAAACCGCCTGCCCCACGTGTTCCACAATCACATCCACGCCGCGCTTGTCCGTAAGCCGCGCCACTTCTTCCGCAATCGATTGCTTAGTGTGATTGATCCCCGCGTCCGCACCCAGAGCCACGGCTTTCTCAAGCTTCGCATCATTGCCTGCAACCGTGATCACTCGCGAGCCGAATAGCTTCGCGATTTGAATGGCAGCGCTGCCCACGCCCGATCCCGCGCCCACCACCAGAACGTCTTCGCCAGGCTGAATGCGCGCGCGAGTAAAGAGCATGTGCCAGGCAGTAATAAAAACCAGCGGCACGGCGGCTGCTTCATCAAAACTTAAATCGCCAGGAATAGGAACAACATTGACCTCCGGCGATTTCACGTATTCGGCGTATCCGCCGTCCACCATCACTCCGAAGAGCGTGTAACTTCGGCAGGCGCTGTCCAACCCCTTGAAACAGAACTCACACTGGCCGCAACTGATCCCCGGGCAAAGCAGAACGCGGTCGCCGGGCTTCACTCGCGTAACGAGCGAGCCCACTTCAGCCACAACGCCCGACACATCGCTGCCCACAATGTGCGGCATACCCAGCTTCCAGCTTCGCACGCCCATGCGCAACCAGAGGTCCAGGTGGTTCAAGGCGCAGGTTTTTACCTGCACCAGGACTTCGTTGGCTTGAATCTTGGGGTCAGGCGCGTCTTCGTATTTCAAAACGTCCAAACCGCCGTGCTCGTGAAATCGAACAGCTTTCATACCCTATACTCCTGCCTGGAAGAGTTGCGTACAAGACAGCCGCTGCTCCGGCACTTTGTTTAAGCGTAATTAGATCTTCCCTGCTTGTCACTTGTCACTCTTCACTTGTCACTGCCTCTGTTACGCCTTCCCCGCCCCGACTTTTTCAAGTTCCAAGCCTGTCGCCGCCGCCACATCTTCGTGCAGCGAATTGCCGTGCGCGTCCATAGTCACAATGGCGACAAAGTCTTTTCCCTCGAAGTGCCACATGGCTTCCGGCACGCCAAGTTCATCCAGCAGGTCAACCCCGGTCGCCTTCAGGCACCGCGCGTAGAACTGCGCCGCCCCGCCAATGGCGTGCAGGTAGACGGCTCCAAACTCTTTCAGCGCGGCCAGAGTTTTCTTACCCATCCCCCCTTTGCCCATCACAGCGCGAATGCCGAAACGCTTGATGATGTCCGCTTCATATGGTTCTTCGCGGATGCTGGTGGTTGGGCCGGCGGCGGCCACGCGCCATTTGTCGCCTTCGCGCATCATCACCGGCCCGCAATGGTAAAGTATGCCGCCCTTCAAATCGCACGGGGCGTCGTGATGCAGCAGGTAGCTATGCGCGGCGTCGCGGGCGGTCACCATGGGCCCGTTGATCAGCACCACGTCGCCCACTTTTAATGCGCGTACCGTGGCCTCGGTCAGGGGCGGCTCCAGGCGAATCTCATGGCCAGTCAGTTTGAATCCTTCGCCTTCCGGCATCAACCGCTCCACAGGACGGCTTGGATCGCGGTAGAGCCACTGCTTGATCGCTCCCGAATCCGCGTCCAGCAAAACGCCCAACCGGCGAAAAGCCCAGCAGTCGTACGCGACCGATACGAAAAAACTGGCAGGCAGGCGGTTTGCCGCCGTGATCTTGCAGCCAATCAACGTTTCCTTTCCGCCAAAACCCATCGCGCCCACCCCAAGCTTGTTGGCATCCTGCATGATTTCCTGTTCGAGCTTTGCCAGCACCGGATCAGGATTCTTGTCATCAAGCGAGCGAAAAAGTTGGAGCTTGGCAAGATGGTAGCCTGAGGCGCGGTCGCTGCCGATGCAAACGCCCAGCGCTCCCGGCCCGCAACCTTGTCCTTGCGCCTGCCAGACCGCGTGCAAAATGCATTTCTTCACGCCTTCGAGGTCACGGTCGGCGCGGCCCAGATGGTCGAGGGTACACGGCACTGAATACTGAATGTTCTTGTTTTCACAGCCGCCCCCTTTCAGCAGCAGCCGCACTTCAACGTCAGGCTGCTCCCATTGTTCGAAATGAAATGCGGGCGTTCCGGGCCCTAGATTGTTGCCGCTGTTTTTCCCGGTGATGGAATCCACAGAATTCGGGCGCAACTTGCCGCGACGCGTGGCTTCCGCGATGGCACCCTGAATCTCGCGCTTCATCACCATCTGATTCACGCCCACTGGTGTTTTGATTTCAAATGTCACGAACCCAGTGTCCTGGCAGATTGCTCCCTCATCGTGGTAGGCCATATCAATATTTTGCCCGATGATGGCGAGCGCCTGTCCGGCCTGGGTGGCGGGATTTTCACGCTTGGTCGCTACGGACATTGCCTGGCGAACGTCGGGCGGCAGGTTGGTGGAAGTCTGTATGATTAATTCGAGCATCGAATCGCGGAAGAATTGCATTTCGGAATCCTCCGAGGAATTTTCGCTTCAGGCTGGCACTGCACGGCCCTACCCAATGATTTGTAAACTCGATTATACGCCTGTCTCAATATTCACTTGAATGACTTATTGTTGAGGCTTCGCCATCCGGTTGAATAGAAGTGCGGCTTTCCCGCAGCTTACAAGCACCGAGCGCTCATCCAGGTCTTCAATCCGGCAGCAGGTGGTTTCTTCTTCGCTGATTTGGACTTTCTGGCAAATTTCCCCGGTCTCAATATCCAAGGCCCAAAGGAAATAATGCACGGGGTTCCTTTTGACTATGAGCGGTTGGCGCGGATCGATAGGGACGGTCTGCGGCCGGTCCGAAACAACCATGTAAACGAACCCATCGTTGAATCGGTATGAAAAATAGTTTCCGCCCATATGGTGGCCGGTTGTGGCGATATCAAATGACCACAAAGGCCGCCCCTGCTCATCGCTGAGAAAAAGATTGAACGTCCCATCCGGCCCGACCCCTTCTTTCTTGGGGGCACCGGGCAAACCATGACGCAGTATCCTGCCTGATCCGCAGTCCACCGGATGCCTGCCGTAAAGCTGCCAAGCCGGCGACTTCAATGTCCAGAATGATGGCCACTTCTCTCCCGCGGATGGAGGCTCGAGGCGCAATTCTTTTCCGCTATGGAGATCCAGAATGCGCCCAGCGGCAGTGATACATTCCGAGCCGCGTACTCCGGCGGCATAATCGGAGAAGTCAATGCCAAACCAGCTTGCCACAGCTTTCAAGAACGCCCGGCCGCCCCGCCCTGCGAAGTGGGATGTCCATAGGAGTTCGCCCGTCTCAAGCGATATTGCAAACACGCCATAGGAATATGTGGCGGGCCCGCTCATTCGCATTTCCGACGCGATAATCACGCCTTCGCTCACACCGATCACCGAGTCGGCTTTTGCAACCGGGCGGTCCCACCGCATCCGCCCGCTCTGACGCTCCACACAAAACCACTGGCCTAGAACATGATCGGGCAAAAGGTGCACATGCCCGTAGCCGAGGGAGAGCCAATGTTCAGCCCGGTAACGCCACGCAGCAGTCGCATGAACCATAATTTCCTGCGAAAGATGCTACGATGCTATCCTACTGCGCGTGGCACTGACAAGCGCGCATGTCGTGCTCGGATATTGCATCACCGCTCAAGTCGGCGCAGAATACGCCTTCGCATAGTTGCATTCATCGTCGGGAGGCAATCAAAAGGAGATCCTCAAATGAAAACATTCTCAAGACGAAGCTTTCTCGGCAAGACCGCCATAGGCATGGCCGCCGCCGGATATCTCACCCGGCCTGCCGCCGAGCTTCACGCCGATCCGCTCGGGATGCCCATCGGCGTCCAAACCTGGGAAGTGCGGGATGCCATTGGCAAGGATTTTGATGGCACCCTGAGCCAGTTGGCCGCCGACGGATTCAAGTCCGTCGAGATGTGCTCGCCCGCGGGTTACACGAAGTATGGCTTTGGGCCTCTCGCCGGCATGAAGGGCTCGGAGATGCGCAAACGAATCCACGCGGCGGGATTGACGTGCCATAGCTGCCATTTCGGGTTTAAGGAGCTCAAGGACTCGCTCGATGAGCGATTGGGCTTCGCCAAAGAATTGGGTCTGAAACAAATGATCGTTTCCACCTTTTCGCTTCACGAGGGCGCTCCCTTGCAGGACTGGTTCGACGCGGTGGAAGATATGAACAAACTCGGCGAGCGCACACAAAAGGCGGGCATCCAACTGGGATTCCACAATCACGATTTCGAATTCGTCAAGCTCAACGGGCGCCTGATCTACGATGAAATCATGGGCAAGTTCGACCCCAAGGTCATCAAGATGCAATTCCAGGTGGCAGAAGCCCGGCTCGGCTACCAGGCAGCCGACTTTTTCGAGAAGTATCCCGGACGATTCATTTCCATGCATCTTTCAGATTGGTCGTCGCAAGATCCAATCGCCAAGGAAGTCCCACTCGGCCAGGGCATCGTGGATTGGAAGCGATTGTTCGCTGCGGCCCCCAAAGCTGGAATCAAGAACTATTTCGTGGAAATGGAAATGGATAAGATGAAGGCCAGCTTTCCGTTCTTGCACGGTGTAAGCTGATTCAGAAAAAGATTGGCGCGTTCCTTGGCTGCCGCTCTATCCTTTCTCATTAACTCATTGCATAATTTCGCAGTTTTTCTGGCGTGCGGTAGCCAGCCGCCGGTTTGGTAGTGGGTCAGTTTGAGGTCCTAGCGGCGAGTTGCGGGGACCCCCAAGTTCTGCTCTGGGCTCGCCACGTGGCGGCGTAAAGCCGCCTCTACGTCAAACCAACCCACTACGCCGGTTTCGTTGACATTGCGCGAGGCCGCGATTAACCTAAGGATTGATGGATATCTACGCGGAAATCGCCAAGTTGAGAAAAGAAGGGCGCAAGGCGGCGCTGGCCACCATCATCCAGGTGCAGGGCTCGATTCCAAGTTACGAGAGCTCCAAAATTCTGGTGCGCGACGACGGAACGATAGTCGGCACAGTGGGCGGTGGCTGCGTGGAAGCGGAAGTGTGGGCCGTGGCGCAAGACGTGATGCGCGAGGAGAAACCACGCCGCCTGCATTTTAACCTGAATAGTAATCCTGAATATGATAATGGCCTGATCTGCGGAGGCTCGCTCGATATTTTCGTGGAACCGATTCTGGCCGCGCCCACCGTTTTTCTTTTCGGCGGCGGACACGTCTCGCTTGCCATTTCCAAAGTGGCAAGCCTGGCGGGCTTTGATACGGTCGTGATTGATGACCGCGAAGCCTTTGCCTCCAAAGAACGATTTCCCGAAGCGCGTGAAAACTTTTTTGGGCCGTGGGAGGATATTTTCGCCAAACTCGAAATCAATGAATTCTCCTACCTGGCGATCGTCTCTCGCGGTCACAAAGGCGATTTGGCCTGCCTGCGCTGGGCCCTCACCACGCCTGCGCGCTATATCGGCATGATCGGCAGCCGCCGAAAGTTTATCGAAATCTGCAAGGTCCTGGAGAGCGAAGGCGTGCCGGCAGAAAAGTTGGAGCAAGTCCACTCGCCGATAGGCATCGATATCGGCGCGCTGACCCCGGAAGAGATCGGCGTGGCCGTGGTGGCGGAGATGATTTCGGTGAGGCGGAACAAGAGTCTAGAGACAGGAGTCAGGAGGCAGAAGGTAGAAGCCAAGAGTTAGAAGTTAGAAGGCTGGAATTAGGAATTAGGGGTTTGGGTTTAGCGGAAGTATCCTCAAATCGCAATGTGTCGGACGGCTCTCTGCCTTCTGCTTTCTATGATCGCCGCCCTCATCCTCGCCGCTGGCGAATCCTCCCGCATGGGGAGCGACAAAGCTCTGCTCGCCTATCGCGGCTCCACCTTCCTGGAACACATTGTCGGAACCCTCCGCAACGCCGGGTTGGAGCGGGTGACGGTGGTGCTGGGTCATCACGCAGACGAAATCCATCGCGCCGTGAAATTCACCGGAGTCGAAGTAGTGGTCAATCAAGAGTACGCAAAAGGACAGACTTCCTCGCTGCAAGCGGGTCTGCGAGATCTCAACCAAGAAGACGTCCAAGCGGTGCTGCTCTGCCTCGTGGATCATCCCGCCATTTCCGCCGAAGTCGTGAAGAAACTCATCCGTGCATTCGAGAAGTCGCGCGCCCCGGTTGTGATTCCTACCTACCAAGGTCAGCGCGGCCATCCGGTGCTGATTGCGCGCCAGCTTTTTGGCGACCTGCTCGCGCTTGACCCGCAAGTGGGCGCCAACACGGTAGTCCGCAAATTCCGCGAGAAGACATGCTTTGAAGAAGTGAATGATAAAGGGATATTGGTCGACATCGATGACCCCAAAGCATACCTCGAATTTGAAAGAGGCATCCCGATCAACCAGATACCTTGAGGCGAATCAACATCTGTGTTATCAATTACTTAGACCCACGCCAAGTGGTCGGATTCCTTGCCGAAGATCACATTCTTAGAATTGGTAGGACTCCGGTAAATAGAGAACGCACTCCTCTGCCGACCAGACTCACGCCTTCCAGAGTGCGTCTTTTCAGCAGCCGCCTGCGTATTAATGGTTAGAATGGACGCGACGATCCTTTCACTCTCGATCACAATGCCCACCGAGGCTCAAGAAATAACGCGAGGGCTGCGACGGCGCGACCCGGACTTGCTCGACCAACTCATTGAGCAATACCATTACCGCCTTTTCCGTTACCTGGTTTCGCTGACGGGGAACCGAGATGCGGCGGAAGACCTGTTCCAGGAAACCTGGATTCGAGTGCTGGAGCGCGGCCATCAATATAACCAGAAGTGGAAATTCGGCACGTGGCTCTTCACCATCGCGCGGAATCTTTTCCTCGATGCCATGCGCCGGAAAAATCCAGCCGCTGGCAGCAACGTCGAAGAACTGGATGAAGCTTCAGGGTTTGCTGACACGGCGACCAGCGATGCTCCCTCGCCCTTCGACTTGCAATCCCAGCGCGAAGATAGCGACCGCGTGGTGCGCGCGCTTGACCGTCTGTCGTCGAGTTACCGCGAAGTGCTGGTGCTCCGATTTCAGGAAGATTTGAGTTTGGAAGAGATCGCAGCCGTGGTCGCGGCGCCCATCCCCACCGTTAAATCGAGGCTCTATCGGGGCATGGAAGCATTGAAAGACCAGCTTCAAGGAGGCCGGGCGTGACGCAGGAACTCCATAACAGAGCGCAGGGTCTGATCGCCGCGGCCCGTGTGGAAGGAATCTCCCCAACGGATCGTGAGTGGCTCGACGCCCATCTGCAAAATTGTTCGAGTTGTTCGGAATACGCGAGCGATACCGAACACGCCATCCGGTCATTGCATCTTATCTCGGTGCAAGTCGATCCAGCGCTCGTAGCCCGAACCAAACGCGCCGTACATATTCGCGCGCGCCAATTAAATGGACAACGGTCCCAGCTATGGCCGCTCTGGATGTTGTGCGCCATCTCCTGGGTGCTCGGCGGTATCACTTTGCCCCTGGTGTGGCGCGGCATCGAGTGGGTTGGACAATACGTCAATCTGCCCAGCCCGATTGAAATCTTTCTCCTGGTGCTCTGGTGGGCGCTGCCCACACTGGGTGTGGCCGCATTCATCTCCAGTAAGGGTGCAAAGGCAGCGGGCGAATGAGGATCGCCAGGCAGTCTGGCGCTGTTTTGGAAATATAACGACCAAATAGATCTCAAGCGAGGCCGAAAGTATGTCAGACATGAATCCATTGACGGAAAAAGTTCGAGTTGTTCGCTGGCGTATGGCAAATGAAAAGCTTCGCTTCTCCGAGGAAATGCGAATTATCCCCGGATGGGCTTATGCTTTGTCCTTCGTGCTCTTGATCGCAATAGAAATCCTGGTGCCCATCATGAGACGACACGATGCCCACCCGGTACCGTTTCTGGCGTTCGTGCCTATCATGACGTTTGTGGGTCTGCTTGTGGCGGCGCTTGGCCTTCTGATCGGTTACGTGAACCGCGATGCCAAGCGGCGGGGCATGAACGCCGCCCTTTGGACCATTCTGGTGTGTGTGATTCCTAACGCCATCGGGTTTATTATTTATTTCCTTGCCCGGGAACCGATGGTCTTCAAATGTCCGCAGTGCAGCGAAACAGTAAGTGCGCGATTCAATTTTTGCCCCAAGTGCAAATTTAATCTCAATCCCACCTGCCCCGAGTGCAAGCACGCAGTCCGTCCGGGCGATCGCTACTGCCCGTTCTGCGCGCACGATTTGTTGGGAGAAAATTCGGCAAGCGCGGCGCCGTTCACCCCTGTAACTCCCGGAGCAGGCGTTTAAGAGCATCGATGGCGAGGGCGGATGCGTGGCGCGAGGCGGGCGGGAGCCCGCCCAGCGCAGCTTCCATTTGTTCCGCAGAGAGCAAAGCAAGTTCAACCATCGTTTTTCCTGTCATCGTCTCCGTCATCCAGGACCCGCAAGCCACTGCCGGAATACAGCCCTGCGTTTTGAACTTCGCCTCGGAGATTTTCCCGTCGGCAACCACAACCCAAAGTTTCATGAGGTCGCCACAGACGGGGTTAGTCATTTCCACAACGGCACTGGCGCAGGCAATCTCGCCGACATTACGAGGATGATGGAAGTGGTCGAGAACTTGAATCGAGTACATGGGAAACCAAGAATCCAGGGGCCAGGAGTCAGGAGCCAGAAAACAGGGAATTGGAGTAAGGATTAAGGGGTTCGGGCGTGCGAGAATCCCGTTGCGCTTCCATTCTGACTCCTGCCATCTGCCTCCTGGTTTTTGACTTCACGGCGCAAAATTCCCCAGGAACAAATATCGAAGCACAATCACCGCGAGAACGCCTGCGGCCACCGTCATGGCCACGCTGATGCCGCGCCGCTTGTTGACCTCGGGAATCAAGTCTGACGCGGCCACATAAAGCGTCACGCCCGCCGAAATTGCCAGCCCATAACTTGCAAATTGGTGGGCGGCGTCCATGGCGAGAATCCCCACCACCCTCGAAATGCCCAGAGCCGTTACCGCCCACATCCCGGCGTTGCGGCTCTTGCGGGAAGCCACCATGATGGACGCCATGGTGAAGCCCTCGGGAATGTTGTGCAGGATTACCGCGCCAAATATGACTGCCCCCAACCAGGGGGAAATCAGAAATCCGGACGCGATGGAGACGCCGTCGAAAAAAGTGTGGATCAGCAATCCTCCCAGCGCCATATACGCCACCGAGGGATTTCCGAACGCATCAGCATGGGTTTCTTCACCAAAATGGAAATGGGCCGGAAAAGAGTGTTCAAAAAAATGGACGATGAAATAACCGAGAAGGATCAGAAGCGGAGCGCGCTGCGGATCAAGGAGAAGGCTCTCCGGAATCATTTCCGTGAGTGCCGTGGCCAGCATGAAACCCGAGCCCAGCGCAATGAATGTGGCGAGAAACGCCCGGCTCCATGCCCGGGCGCTGACGATGGCGCCGCCGAAAATATTGGCGAGACCGGCGACTACACCGAGGGTGAGGCTGATCCAAAAATAAGACATCGGAAAATCGTTCCGCCGATAGTTTCCCCAAGGAGCGGAAACGGAATTCAGGAGTTTACCATCCGTGGCGAATCCTTCCACGGTCTTATGCCGCGGCGCTCTTGACCAGCCCCAGCTTTTCCAGGACGCAACGCAGCTCGCTTCGGTCCGCCTCGACCATGGGAGCAAGCGGCGGGCGGACAGGCCCGGAATTCATCCCGCAAAGATTCATAGCTTCCTTGATGACAGTCACCACATAGCCGGGCCGCTTGGCGCGCAGGTCGTAGATGGCGATAGCTTCTTTTTCCACCACTCGCGCCGCTTTCTCCAACTCCCCACGGCGAAGGTGCTCGAGAATCTTGAGTGGGGTCTTGGGCATGAAGTTCACAATGCCGCTGGTGAAGGCCTTCACCCCCAGGGCAAAATAGCTGGGGGCGAGAATTTCCCCGACTCCGCACAGGAGCTCCATGCGGCCACCCACGGCGTCCCATTGGCGGATGAACTGCTTCATGTCGCCATGCTCGTCTTTGAGGCCCACAATGTTGGGGACCGCGGCCAGGCGGCGCAGCAAAGCGGGGCTGAAATTCAACGCGGGAGTTTGAAACAATACCATACCCAATTTTGTTGCGTTGGCGATGGACCGGTAATACTCATACAAACCGTCATCGGTGGTATTCGTATATTGAGGGGGCAAGGCCAGCACGCCGTCCGCCCCGTAAGTTTCCGCCGCCTGAGCTAGCTCGCGGGCTACGGGCACGCAGAATCCCACTCCCACCAGGACAGGCTTGCGGCCGCGAACTTCTTCCACAACGGCGCGGCCCACTACCTTGTGCTCTTCCGGAGAAACCGAAAAAATCTCGCCATTGTTACCGAGCGCCACCACCACGTCACAACTGCCGGCAAGTTGGCTGGCGTTTTGGCGGAGTGCCTCGGGATTAATACTGAAGTCGGCGTGGAAGGGCGTAATTCCAAAACCTATAACCCCCCGCAACGCACTCTTCAATTCGTCAGGGCTTGTGGACATGATCAGAATCCTCCCTTTTCTACTTGCCTTCGCCGGAACAATACCGTCTCCGCTCTCATCAACCCGAGTGGCGAAAGTGCACAATTTCGCCGTCACTCACCACGTATTCCTTTCCTTCCAGCTTCAGCAGCGCCCGGGTGCGTGCTTCCGCAAGGCTGCCAGACCTCATCAGATCATCGTATTTTACCACCTCGGCACGAATGAATCCTTTTTGCAAGTCGCTATGAATTTCGCCCGCGGCCTCGAGCGCCGTGGTTCCGGAGCGAATCGTCCATGCGCGACACTCATCTTCACCCACGGTGAAAAAAGAAATCAGGCCCAGCAGATGATAGTTGGACCGGATCAAGCGCGCTGCTCCCGATTCTTTCAATCCGTAGCTCGCCAGGAATTCGGCGGCCTCTTCGTCGCCCAGTTCCGCCAATTCCGCTTCCACCTGGCCGCAAACTGCCGTCACCGCAGTGCGCGGCCGCTGTCTGAGACCGGCGCCCGCCGCAAACTCGTCAGCGGCATTGGCGCGCGCGGCTTCCTTTTCACCCAGATTCAAAACGTAGAGCATGGGCTTGGAGGAAAGAAAAGTAAATCCTCGGATGACACGTTCATCCTCGGGACTGCAATCGACTTCCCGAAGTGGTATTTGTTTCTCGAGCGCAGCCTTGCATGTTTGCAATACTTTGAATTCCTTTTCGAGGGCCGGGAGCTTTTGCTTTTTCAAATCTTTGTCCAAGCGCGCCAGGCGCTTTTCAACCACGCTCAGGTCGGAAAGGATCAGTTCGAGCTCGACGTTTTCAATGTCGCCTTGCGGATTTACTGCGCCTCCAGCCTGGCTTCCGTCATCAAAAGTGCGCACCACATGAGCGAGCGCGTCCATCTCTCGCAGGCTGGCCATCTGCGAGCCGGTCCGTGCGATCTCAATCACGCTACCCGGCGTATCCACATACTCGATGGCTGCGTAAACGGTGCTCTTCGGCTGGTACATCTCTTTCAAGCGGTCCAGGCGCGCGTCCGGAACCCGCACCACGCTGACGTGCGCTTCCTGTTTCCCAGACGTCAGCCCGCTGCCATGCGCGTGAGTCAGAATGCGAAATAATGTCGTCTTACCCACCTGGGCAAGGCCTACAATTCCAATCTTGAGCACATTCACCTCGGGCGGCCGCAAGGAACGGCAAGAAATGATTGAATTGTTGATAGTAACATAGCTCGGCGATTCGGGTTTCCGCCCAACGCCGTGGGCGCGTTCAATAAAGTGCAAACATGAAACTTCGCGAGATGACCATTGCGGATATCCCTGCCGGCATGCGATTGAAGGATCTTGCCGGCTGGAATCAAACGCCCGAAGACTGGCAGCGATTCTTGCAATCGAATCCCAAGGGCTGTTTCGTCGCCGAATCAGAAGGTGCCGTCTGCGGGACCGTCACCACGATTATTTATGAAGAACGGTTGGCTTGGATTGGCATGGTACTGGTCGATCCCAAGAACCGCGGCCAGGGCATTGGGACGCAGCTTCTCGAACGCGCCATCGAACACCTGGACGCGCGCCATATTTCGACCATAAAACTCGATGCGACTCCGCAAGGCAAGCCAATTTACGAACGGCTCGGCTTCGTAGCCGAATTCGAAATTGAGAGATGGACGCTGGCGCGGCAAGCCCTCACAATGCCGACTGAACACCAACTCGGGAAACCTGAATTACAAGGGATTCTTGAACTGGATCGAATTGTTTTCGGCGCCGACCGGAAACATTTGCTGGCTTCGCTCCATCAGAGTGCGCCGGAATTCACCCTGTCCGTCTCGCGCGGGAATAATATTGCCGCCTATTCATTCGGCCGCCGGGGGGCGCGCGCGGATCACCTGGGTCCGTGGATGGCTGAAGACGAATCCGGGGCGCGCGAAATTTTGGATGAGTTTCTGCGCCGGTCGCAGCGCGATACCATCTTTGTGGATTGCCTGAAATCAAATCCTTTTGCTGGAGGTTTGTTACGGGCAGTCCGTTGTCAGGTTGCGCGTCCCCTGACGCGAATGGAGCGGGGCTCGAATGCCCATCCCGGCCGGCCGGATCTCTTATGCGCAATCCTGGGGCCGGAGTTTGGTTGACCAAGATGAGTATTAAGTGAGGGGCGTTTTCAGGTCCAACGATTCCTCCATGAAGGCGATCATCTCCCCCAAGCGGTGGATTCGTCTTTGTTCCAGACTCCCTAAGAGCGGGGACGCGTAAAGTTGTTGGTCAGGGCGCAAACTTCCGCTAGAATCTTAATGGAGCATGTGCAGGCAAAAGCGGGTGGTGGGCGATACAGGACTCGAACCTGTGGCTTCTACCGTGTGAGGATAGCACTCTACCGCTGAGTTAATCGCCCGTGCTCATATTCGAAGATAACAAATTCAGGGCCGCAGGTCTAGTGGGGCTGGAGTCATTTCCAGAAGCCGATGAGTGTGAATCGAACCGAAGTCAACTCTCAAGCTGCTGTGTCGAGCGATCTCATTGCCCGTCTGGAGCGCTCTATTCAATCCGTGATCCGCGGCAAGGATGAGGTGATTCAACTCGCCCTGGTTGCGCTTTTTTCCCGTGGACATTTGCTGATTGAGGACGTCCCGGGGGTCGGCAAGACAACTTTGGCGCATTCACTGGCGCGGTCCTTCAACTGCAATTTCCATCGCGTCCAATTCACTTCGGACATGCTGCCCTCCGACGTGATCGGGGTCAGCGTCTTCAGCCAGCCCACCCAGCTCTTTGAATTTCGCCCCGGACCTATCTTCGCCAACATTGTGCTGGCCGACGAAATCAACCGCACCACTCCCAAAACGCAGAGCGCTTTGCTGGAAGCGATGAATGAGTATCAGGTCACGGTGGACAACCGGACCTTCCCGCTGCCTCAACCCTTTATGGTGATGGCCACGCAGAATCCCATCGAACACCATGGGACGTATCCCCTGCCCGAGTCGCAACTCGACCGGTTCTTGATGCGGGTCAAAATGGGCTACCCCTCCGCTGAAAGCGAGAAGGAAATTCTTTCCAACTTTGCGGCATCTGAGCCGCTGGCCAACGTCGAACCGGTGATGACGGCGGAGGAAGTGATTGAGATCCAGCAGGCCGTCCGCCGGACCACCGTGGACGAGCAATTGATCAACTACACGCTCGCCATCGTGGACAAAACCCGCCATCATGAATTCCTCAGCCTGGGCGTTAGCCCGCGCGGCTCCATGTCGCTCTACCGTGCCGCGCAGGCGCTGGCGGTGATTGAAGGCCGAAGTTACTGCATCCCGGACGATTTCAAGCGCCTGGTGTTGCCCGTGTTCGCGCACCGCTGCGTGGTGAGCCCGCGCTATGTTTCCTCGCTCAAAAAAGTGGACCAGGCGGAGGCAATGCTACAGGAAATCGTTGACGCCATGCCCGTCCCGATTTAGCTTGGAATTAACGGCCAACTTCTAGACTGAACACCTGCCCCATGCGATCACTTTCCCAACCCAACTCAGGGAATTTCTTTCGGGATTTTTGGGCTCTCGCGCGCACTTGGCTGGCCGGTTTCGATCGCGCCGCGTGGATACGATTTTTCCTGGCCCTCTTTACCCTCACTTTCTCATTTTTTCTTGCCCTCCTTTCAGGGGCGCTGAATCAAACCGGCCATCACGCACTCGGCCCAGCCTGCGCCGCATTGTCGCTATTACTGGCGGGGATCATCGCGGTCAAAGTTGTTCCCTTCCTCGCCCGGCGCACCGCTCTCGAGCGATGGGTAATGAAAATCGAATACGAGTTCACCCGCGAGGGCGCCGTCTACCTGATGGTGATCGCCATCATCATTGTCGCGGCGCTCAATACGGGCAACAACCTGCTGTTCATCATTCTGGCCAGCCTGCTGGCGGGAATTCTGGTTTCGGGCATCCTCTCCAAGATCGTGCTCTCCGAGCTTGAGTTGGAATTCGTGCTACCCGACCACTTGTTCGCAGGTCAGCCGGTGATTTCGCGCCTGACGCTGCAAAACCTGAAATGGTTTCTTCCTTCGTTTTCGGTCATGGTGGCCGCGCGCGACCCCGCGCAAAAAAAGAAATTTAAAACTGCCGGCGCCCCGCGCCGGCAGATTCTGGATGACCCGGTTTATCTCCCTTACATCCCGCACCGCGCGAGCGTTACCCAGCACGTGGAGCTTACCTTTCCCCACCGGGGGCGGTACGCCCAGGAAGGCTTTCGCGTGAGCACCAAGTTTCCTTTCGGTTTCATGAAGAAAACCACGGAGGTTCCCGCGCGCCAGGAAATTCTGGTGCTGCCCGGCATCGAGCCCACGGAAGAATTCGCGCATATTCTTCCCCTGGTCAGCGGAGAAGTGGAAAGTTACTTCAAGGGGCACGGCCACGATCTCTACGGGATTCGGGACTATCAGGAGTTCGACACATCACGGCACGTGGATTGGAAAGCGAGCGCGCGGTCACAGCAATTGAAAGTTCGCGAGTTTACCCGTGAGGACGACCGGCGGGTGGTGCTGGTTTTTGATGCGCGCCTTGCGGAAGTGAATGAAAAAACACCGGCGCAGTTTGAAAAGGCCGTGAACCTCTGCGCCTGCCTGGCCTGGCACTTCTGTGAAGTCGAAACCCAAATGCAATTTATTACCAACGGTTTTGAAACGGCCATGGCTTCGGCGCGCGACGTGGTGTATCCCGCCCTTGAGTCCCTGGCCCTGATCGAGCCCATGGTGGAAAATATATCCGGGGACTCATTTGAAATCCCGTCCTTGATTCGATCCTCGGTCCGCACCAATGGTTTTCATATCATCATCACCTGTCAGCCGCGCGGCTCGCTCTGCGTCATGCCCTTGGGACCTTCCCACACCGTTTATATGGATTCGCTTTAAGTGAGCGCTCCTGAACTTGTCATTCCGAGCGGAGCGAGGAATCTCGCCCTGCGAGTGAGCCGCTGTTCGCAACCGCAATTGTGTTATGCTGCGTTCCGAAAATTTGAAAAGGGGCAACGCATGAAACAAAGATTCGCTCTCTTAACCATAGCATCCATGCTAGCTGTGTGCGCCGGAGTTCGAACTACCTGGGCCGCACAGCCGCCAGCCACTACATATACGCCGCAACAGGAGTGGTTCCGCGATGCGGGCTTTGGGATGTTCATCCACTGGGGCGTGTACAGCGTGATTGGTGATGGCGAGTGGGTGATGGAAAACCGCAAAATGTCCGCGGCCGAGTATGAAAAGATCCCGGCCCAGTTTAATCCCACCGAGTTCGACGCCGCCGAGTGGGTGGCGCTGGCCAAGAGCGCTGGCATGAAGTACATCACCATCACCAGCAAGCATCACGACGGCTTAGCCATGTTTGCGACCAAACAATCGAATTGGAACATCGTGGATCGAACGCCTTACAAGAAAGATCCGTTGAAGATGCTGGCCGATGAGTGCCACAAGCAGGGCCTGAAATTGTTCTTCTATTATTCGGAGCTCGACTGGCATAACCCGGATTATTTTCCGCTGGGCCGCACCGGCCACGCGGCGGGACGGCCGCCCGCGGGCGATTGGAACAAGTATCTCGACTACATGGACGCTCAGTTGACTGAGTTGTTGACCAATTACGGGCCCATCGGCGGCATCTGGTTTGACGGTTGGTGGGATAAGCCTGACTCGGATTGGCGGCTGCAGCAAACTTACGCGCTCATCCATCGCCTTCAGCCCACGGCGCTCATCGGAAGCAATCACCATCACAAGCCAAATCCCGGCGAAGATTTCCAGATGTTTGAAAAAGATTTGCCGGGACAGAAAACCGCTGAATTCAACAAAGATTCGGAGGTGGGCACGTTGCCGCTTGAGACCTGCGACACCATTAGCGGCGCCTGGGGTTACAACAAAAATGACAAACGATATAAAAGCGTCCCCGATCTCGTCCATTACCTGGCGCGGGCCGCGGGCAACAATGCCAACTTCCTATTAAACGTCGGCCCCATGCCCAACGGCAAAATTCAGCCCGAGTTTGTGGAGAGATTAAAAGGCGTGGGCGAGTGGCTCTCCAAAAACGGAGAAAGCATTTACGGGACTCGCGGCGGCCCCATCGCACCCCAACCGTGGGGGGTGACCACACAGAAAGGCAATAAGGTTTACGTTCATCTTCTGACGGCGAATACCGGCGCGCTGGTGCTTCCGAAAATGGAGAGGCAAATCAAAAGCGCATATTTGTTAGACAGCGGTGAGAAATTAAACCCGCAGTCGATTGCCCAGGGGACGCTGTTCATCCTCCCGCAATACGCTAACGATTCCATGGATATCATTATTGTGCTGGAGATGAAGTAGTGGCGCCCCTTGTGGGTGCCCACCGGGCGGGCAGCGAGATAGCGAGGACTTTCGTACCTGAGAAAGTCCGCGGCCTGTTCTCCAATGAGAACTCACCGTCCCCGGTTCTGTAGGGATGTGCTGTATGGCCGGAGCCAGGGATAAGCTTCTTTTAATATCTTCACGAATACCGCCTCACGCATTGATGGCTGGCGAATTCGTGGGAGGCCAGTCCTTGGCACGTCGACAATGGCATATGCTCCTGACGTAAATACAGCGGGAACACCATCAATCAAGTACTTGCCGACGCCGAAATGCCCGCGAATGATTAGTTTTGGTGCAAGCTGAGTAAGGAAGCGGACATTACGTTGGCGTGCGTGACTAATCACAACTCCTCCTCGCTGCGGGAACCGCGACAGGATTACGCGCGGGGAAGTGCGATATGCGGTCTCTTGATAGCTTACGCCGAGAAACGTCAGTCCCCTTATCTCGAAGGTAGTGCCGGAGATTTCGCGGCATCCCGCGAGCCTGTTGATTCGCTCTGGCTCATAGTCGCCGGAAAAGTCACTGTCGTGGTCGCCCTTGATTACCAGCACCCGGGCTTTCTTCCCCGCTTAGGCCAAAAAGCGATAGAACTTGTCCACATGCATCTTTTTTCTCGCTGCATGGAACGCGGAATGCTGGCGGGCAAAGCGGTTAAGGTCTCGGATCTGGGCCTCGACGTTGCGCGTTTCCGGGCCTGGACGCAATAATCGCGCGGTGCCCACCGGCTTCGAAGTGGGTTGGACGGAACCGGTAACGGAGGAAGGATAGCGTGAAATTGGGTTCGGATCCCCCTCCCGCGCAGGGCCCTCGCGGTGCATGATATTTTCGCGCAGGAGGCAGCGCAGCCGCTCCCTTTCGAGAGCCTGTATCTGCATCTTGTATTCGGGTACTGCCTTGAGGGCAGCAGTCCAGAAGTGCGCGCCGCCATCTGATGTCAGATCACCGGCGAGCGCGACAACGTGTGGCTTCCACTGGTCCACAAGGCGCTCATAGCCCTTCCAGATCCACACGTCTGAGAAGGCAAGAATTCTCACCGCTTCCTCCTTTGGCCGCCCAAAGGAATACTCATGAACACCAAAACGTAGGCCCGAGCACATTTTACTTTCTTTTCAGGAAATCGCGAATCTTCTCAAAATCTTCGCGCAGGATGTGTTCTTCTCGGGCGTTCCGCAAAATATAGGCGGGGTGAACAGTGGCGATGGCTTTCGTCCCAGCAAAATCATAAAACTGGCCGCGGATTTTGGTAATTCCTTCCTTGATGCCGAGCAGGGTTCTAACCGCGGGCGCGCCCAGGCAACAAACCAGGCGCGGCTTGATGGCGGCGATTTGGCGGAACAGGAAAGGCGAGCACGCTTCGATTTCATCCTTTTCCGGAACGCGATTCATGGGCGGGCGGCACTTCACGATGTTGCAGATATAAACTTCCTCGCGTTTCATGCCCGCATATTCGATCATCCGGTTCAGGAGTTTCCCCGCCCGCCCTACAAAGGGAAGGCCCTGCTCATCTTCATCGGCGCCCGGACCCTCGCCCACAAACACCAGCTCGGCTTTGGGATTGCCCTGGCCGAACACAATCGTCTTGCGAGTCTTCGCCAGGCGGCAGCGCTGGCAATCGCCCAAATCTTCACGGATTTGTTCCAGGGTTTCGTTCTCGCGTGGCGCCGCGCTGGGCTCGGCGGGTTCAAACAGGTTCAACTTTTGTGGGGGCATAATGGGTTTTGGAATCTGAATGACGGCGCGAACTATCTCGGGATTTGCTCCGGGGTCCGTCGGCTGTGGAGGTTGCGTTGCCATGGCCTCATTAGTGGCAGTGGGCGCCGGGCGCAAATCACTTTTCGGCGCGGGTGAGCGGCGGTAAAAACTTTCAATGCCCAGTTCGCGGTAGAACTCGAGCCGCGCTTTTAATTCGTTCCGAGATTTTTGGTCCATGGGCTGAGTGGTTTGTTAGTGATGAAATTTAGAATAGGAATCCTCTCGACCTACTGGTCATTCCCGCGAAAGCGGGAAGCCAGTTTCACCAAGGCGACTGCGTCTCGAATAGTTTATAGGTGTGGATTCCCGCCTTCGCGGGAATGACTGCGCTCGGCAGCGGCCGAGTCACCTTACTTTTTCTGTCTGACTCCTCGCGCCCTTTATGTCCACAATTTCGTCCAGCACGCGTTGGGCAACGTCCAGCTTGCTCATCTTTTGGAGCCGCTCTTTTCTGCCATCGGGTAATAAAAACGTAACGATATTCGTATCCACTTCAAAGCCTGCGCCATCCTGGCTGACATCATTGGCCACCACAAAGTCCAACCGCTTGGAGCGCAGCTTGGCTTCGGCATTCTCAACCACGCGCTCCGTCTCCGCGGCGAAGCCTACAATCACCTGGTCAGGCCGCCGCCCCTTTGCGACTTCGGCCAAAATGTCGCGCGTGGGTTCCAACTTCAAATCGGGCGCGCCGTTTTGTTTTTTGATTTTTTGAGCGTGAATTTCCGCTGGCCGAAAATCGGCGACGGCGGCGGCCATGATGATGATGCCGGCTTCCTTCGCGTGCCGGGTCACCGCTCCGTACATTTCCTCCGCTGTGCGCACGCGCTCCATCGAGACTCCCGCCGGAGGATCGAGGTGGGTTGGCCCGCTCACCAGCACCACGCGCGCTCCGCGCCGGTGCGCCGCCTCCGCGAGCGCGTAGCCCATTTTCCCGGAAGACCTGTTTCCAAGAAAGCGCACGGCATCGAGCGGCTCTTCAGTGGGCCCGGCGGTGACCAGCACGGTTTCATCTTTCAAATCATCGTGAAGTCCGAGGACGTTCAATACTTCGCGGACAATGGTTTCCACACTCGTCAACCGGCCCGCCCCAGTCATGCCGCAAGCCAAATAACCTTCGTCGGGCTCAAGAACCTTCACACCTCGTTCGCGTAGAATTTCGAGATTGTTTTGGGTGGCGGCGTTTTCCCACATGTTGACGTTCATCGCCGGGGCCACCAGCACGGGGGCCTTGGTGGCCAGAAAAAGGGTGGTAAGAAAATCGTCGGCAAGTCCCTGCGCCATTTTGGCAAGGAGGTTGGCGGTGGCGGGAGCAATCACCAGCGCATCGATGGACTGAGCCACGGCAATGTGTTCGATGGCGCTGTCAAGATTGGGCGCAGCCCCGCTCGCACCCTCGAATAAATCGGTGATCACCTTTCGTCCCGAGAGGGCGGCGAAGGTCAAGGGCGTGACAAACTCGCGCGCCGCGCGGGTCATCACCACATGGACTTCAAGGCCGCGGTCCTGGAGCAACCTCACCAGTTCCGCCGCCTTGTACGCCGCGATTCCGCCTGAGACTCCGAGTGCAATTCGCATCGCAACCTCGCGCCCGCTCCCATGGGAGGCAGGCCTCTTGCACTATTTTACACCTTGATCTCCCTGCTACTTCGCGGACTTCGTTGCTTTCGCGTATTCGTAGTGGGTCCCCACCAATTCCGGCATATCAAAGGGCACCAGGCCTGCCTCCACTTCCTGTTGGGCGACCCGCGTAACCTTCTTCGAGTTGGTCTGCACCAGAGCTCTTCCGCCCGCCTGCAACTGCCGGGCTCTCTTGGCTGCGACCAGGATAAAGCGAAACTTGCTGTCCATATTCTGAGGTAACGTCATCCGATTTTTCCTCCAAAGGTTCCCTGAATGTTCCGCGCCCGCTCCTGCTGGATCGGACGGCGGAAGCCAGCCGCTTTCACCACCCACATCAGTGCCTGGGTGGCATTTTCCAAATGATCGTTCACAACCAGATAGTCGTATTCCTTCCACCGAAGCATCTCTTTTCGCGCCGCCTTCAATCGCCGGGTAATTACCTCGGGCGCGTCCGAGTGCCGGCGCCGCAGGCGGCGCTCCAACTCTTGGTAAGAGGGAGGGAGAACAAAAACACTCACTGCTTCGGGCAAACGCCGACGCACCTGCTGGTGGCCTTGAACGTCGATATCGAGTAGAACGTCTTTACCCGCCGCCTGTGCGGCTCGAACCTGCTTCCACGAGGTGCCATACAGATTGCCGAAAACGTCAGCCCACTCGGCGAAGGCTCTGGCTGCGACCATCCGCCTGAAGCGCGCCGGACTTACAAAAAAATAATCCCGTCCGTCTTTCTCGCCGTCCCGGCGCGGCCGGGTGGTGTGCGAGACCGAAAAAACCAGATGAGGAACTGATGCCAGCAGCCGCTTGACCAGGGTGGATTTGCCCGATCCCGATGGCGCGGAAATGATAATGATGCTTCCCCGACGCGTCTTCGGTTTTGTTTTGCGGGCCATATCTACTCGATGTTTTGCGCTTGCTCGCGCATCTTCTCGATTTCAGTCTTCAATTCGATAGCCCGCCGTCCAATTTCCAACCCTACTTCCGGCACATCCGTTGTTTTCGAAAGCAGAGTGTTAGCCTCGCGATTCATTTCCTGAAGAAGAAAGTCCAGTTTCTTTCCCGCCTCGGGGCTCTGATCCAACAACTGCCCCGTCTGGTCCAGGTGGCTGCGAAATCGGGTCAACTCCTCTTCGATATCGGCGCGCGAAGCAAGGAAGGCCACTTCCTGTGCCAAACGCGAGGCATCCACGCCGGCATTCAACGGACCCTCGCCCAGCAGGTCGCGCATGCGGTTTTCGAGACGGCGATAGTAAAGCCTGGAGATGCCGGCAGAGAGCTTTTCGATTGCCTGGGTCAATTCCCCCAACTTTTTCAGCCGCGCCCTTAAATCACGCTCCAGGGCTTCGCCTTCGCGGGCGCGCATTTCGTTCAACCGGCGCAAGACTTCGGCAATCATTTGCTCCAGGGCTTTTTGAATTTGGCCGAGTTCCTCGGGTGTTAGGTCTCCGTTTCCCGAGGTGACGACGCCCGGCACTCGCAACAAGGCCAGCAAGTCCGGCTCTGAACCTCCTCCGAATTCGCGGCGAAGCTCACGGAAAGCCGTCAGGTAGGCGTCTACCTGTTTCCGGTCTAACTGCATTCCAGTGACGCCGGCTCGCTCCAGGCTGACGGTGATCTCAACGTGGCCCCGGGCGACGTGTTCCTTTACCAACCGCCGCAAGTGGACTTCAATGGACTCGAGCGCCGATGGAATACGAAGTTGCAAGTCCAGATTCCGGTGATTAGTGGATTTCACGCTGACGGCGAGCGAAAATCCCGCTTCTTCAGCGCGCATATTACTGTAGCCTGTCATGCTTCGAATCATGGTGACTGTTTTTGGCCGTTGCTCCGAAAGTATTTCAGTTGGTCAGCACGTCAGTTACTCAGTAAGAGAATGCCTTGCGGAATTGATCTACTGAATTACTGGCACACTGAAATACTGACCACCTCCCGGTTAAGTTTCCGCGTCCACAAATTGGAGTTCGTGCAGCCGCTGGTAAATGCCTCCGCGGTTCACCAGGTCCTCATGCGTACCAACCTCGGAAATAGTCCCCCGGTCGAGGACTACGATGCGATCGGCGCGCCGGACGGTGGAGAGCCGGTGCGCGATCACGAGCACCGTCCGTCCGACCATCAGGTTGCCGAGTGCTTTCTGAACCAACATTTCGGATTCGGTATCCAATTCCGATGTCGCTTCGTCCAGAATCAGCAGAGGTGGATTCTTCAGCAAGGCGCGCGCGATTGCGATTCTCTGGCGCTGGCCTCCGGAAAGACGCTGGCCGCGCTCGCCGATCAGCGTTTGGTAGCCATTCGGCATTTCGCCGATGAAATCATTGGCAAGGGCTGCCTTGGCAGCCTCTTTCACTCCGGATTCATCTCGCACGGCCCGCCCATAACAGATGTTATTCATCACCGTGTCGTTGAACAGGATCGTTTCCTGAGTGACGATGCCAATCTGGCTGCGGAGCGACGCGATGCTCACATCACGAATATCGTGGCCGTCCATCAGGATTCGACCGGACGTCACATCAAAAAATCTTGGAATCAGATTGGCCAGGGTGGTCTTGCCCGCGCCGCTCGAGCCGACAATGGCCACCACTTCGCCCTTTCGGATGCGCAGGTTAACATCGCGAAGCAGCGGTACACCCTCTTCGTACTCAAAATCCACGCCCTCAAAGACAATATCCTCCGCAAAGGGTTCAAGCGTGACCGCGCCCGGTTTTTCGGCGACTTCAGAATTGATTTCGAGAAATCGAAAAACCTGTTCGGAGGCCCCCACGGCCTGTTGGAATGAATTGTTAATGCCGGCCAGCCGTTTGATGGGCTCATACATCTTGATCAGCGCGAAAATAAATGCGACAAATGTGCCGGGAGTCGTGCCGTGATGTACAATTTCGTTGTGCCCGTATAGCAGCAGCATCGCAATCGCGAATGCGCCCAGGATCTCCATCATGGGCGACGTTACCGCCTGGGCGCGGACCCAGCGCAAATTTGTCCGCAACAGCCGCCGCGTGGCCGCCTTGAATTTGAGAACTTCAAACAACTCCATGCCAAATGCCTTGACAATACGGATGCCGCTAAAAGTCTCTTGCAACACGTTATTGATTTCGCCCATGCGGTCCTGGCTGGAGGCGCTCGACCGGCGGATGTAGCGCCCGATTTTGGCCGATGGGAAAACCACGAGCGGCACCAGGACGAGCGAAATCGTCGCCAGGCGCCAATCCAATTTGAAAATGATGGCCAGCAAGGCGACCAGAGTAAAGGACTGCTTCAATAAATCCGCCGATACCGAGGAAACGGCATCCTGTATTTTTTCGATGTCGCTGGTGATGGCTGACATCAACCGTCCGGTCGGGTTCGAGGTGAAGAAGGCAAGAGACTGTTTGATCAGCCGGGTGTAAAGAAGATTGCGCAAATCCATCACGGCCGAGTGGCCGACGAAATTTGTAAAGTAGGTCGCCATGAATTCTGCCAGCCCCTTGATGATGGTGATCGAGATCATGGCAAATGCCACCGCCTCCCAGGCATTGTGTATTTGGAAGGGAATGAAATCCTGAAGATACACTCCCTGCCTGCTCATGGGCCAGGTGAAAAGCAGAATTGAGTTACCTTGGGGTGCGGTGGTTAAAACGTTGTCGAAAACGGGCTTGATCAGGAGGGCGGTAAACGCTTCGCAGGCTCCTACCAAGGCCATCAGGAACACTGCCACGAAAAATCGCAGCGTGTAGGGCTTTAAAAAACTGAGTAGACGTTTGACTGGGCTCATTCAATATGCGGCCTTACGGGGGATCGCCCGTAAGGTCCGGCACCATTGATCCTATGTCTCAGGTAAGCAAAGCGTCAAGGAATAAGGGGAGGCGGGCGTGGCCAAGGCTCAGCCCTGCGCTGCCTAACCGATTGATTGTATTGGACTTGAAAGTAAATTAATTTATTTGACGGATTGGTTACTATAAAGTAATCGAGTGAACTAGAGCCGGTATTTCCTGGACCAGGGCTTGGGCGCCAAATAGCTGTGAATCCTGCCCCAGTTCGGACAGGCGGACTTCGGTGGAACAGATAATGGTGGAGTTGCTCATCTCTTGTAGGAACGTCCTGACCGGACGGAGGAACACTTCCCCAGCCTGCATCACGCCCCCGCCCAACACGATTTTGTCCGGATCAATAATTCGGATGACCATCAAAAGGGCCCGCGCCAGCCAGCGCGCTGCTTCATCCACTATCTGCTGGGCGGCGATATCACCTTCCACCGCGGCCTGAAAAACAATTTTGGCAGAGATGTCCTCCCGGCTGGAACAAAGTGCCGCCAAGCGGCCCATGGCATCAGGCCGTCGTTCCACCAACTCGCGGGCCCGCCGAGCGATGGCCGGGCCTGAGCAGAAAGTTTCGAGACACCCGCGAGATCCACAAGAGCAAAGAATGTGGGAATCAGCCATAGGCAGATGGCCTAATTCGCCGGCGAAGCTGTTTTTGCCTCGCAAGACCTTCCCGTCACAAACTATGCCCCCGCCAATTCCCGTGCTGATGGTCAAGAATACCAGCGACTGAGTTCCACGTCCGGAGCCGAAAAAATATTCGCCCATAGCCCCGCAATTGGCGTCGTTGTCTACCCGGCAGGGAAGTTTCAAATTTTCCGTGACCCACTGGGCCAGTGGAAAATCCTCCCACCCGGGGGAGTGAATGGAGCGGACACGTTGGCCGACAAAATCGACGGGCCCTCCAAAACTGATTCCGCATGCCCTTACCGGTAAATCGGAACTCTTTATTAGAGATTCACACCGGTCGTATACTTGCTTCAGCATCCAATCCCGGCCGCCGGAGCGCAGCGTGTCACCCTGAAGAACTTGCAGCAACCGCCCCTGCTGGTTAAAGAGTCCGGTGCGGAACTGCGTCCCCCCGATGTCCACGCCGATGACATTAGCCACATGGCTCCTTTTACTCATCGCGAGGCAAGGCTATTCCACCACCTGCTGGAAAGCCAGCTTACGATGAGGATTGTCCGATATCACGATGTACGATTTTGGTCCTATAACCTTCGGAGGAGAGGATGCTGGCCGTTCGTTCCGCGAGTGCAACAGACCGGTGCCGGCCGCCCGTGCAGCCAACGGCGATCGTCAAATAATTTTTTCCCTCATGAATGTAATGCGGGAGGAGATAAAGGAGGAAATCTTTCAATCGGTCCATGAATTCCTGGGTTTGAGGATAACCGTCCATAAACTTTTGTACCGCGTTATCCCGGCCGGTTTTGTTCTTCAATCGGGGAACATAATTCGGGTTGGGAAGAAAGCGAACGTCAAACACCAATTCCGCGTCGGGAGGGACGCCGAATCGAAAGCCGAAGGAAATCACGGAAATGAAGATGGCACCGCGCGCCTTCGTCTCACCAAAGCGGAGTTGGACAAAATCGCGAAGTTCATGAACGTTCATTCGGGTGGTGTCGATGACCACGTCCGCGAGTTTGCGCATCGGCTTCAGCAGCATGCGTTCAAGCCGGATCCCTTCCCGGACGGGCAAATCACGGCCCATGGGATGCGGCCTTCGCGTCTCCCCAAACCGCCGGATCAGAGCATGGTCCGAGGACTCGAGAAAAACGAGCGCGACTTTCGTGTTCGTGCGGTCCAGGCTCTGGTACATGGCCGGGAGCTGGCTGAGGGCTTCGCCTTCGCGGATGTCCGCCACCACGGCGGCGCGCTCAATCGGACTGTCGGGTTGTTGGCAGAGCTCGGCAAACTTGGGGATGAGACCGATGGGAAGGTTATCGACGCAGTAGTAGCCCAGATCCTCGAATGCTTTCAGCACCGAGCCCTTGCCCGAACCGCTGAGGCCGGTGATCACAACAAACTGGCTGTTTGTTTTTTTTACAGTTGCAGTTTTCATGGATAATCGAATGCCTGAACAACCTCATGAGCGCCCGCAGTTCACGCCCGTGCGCGATCATCCCCGTCGCGCTTTATCGCCAGGCATTCAAGGCAAGTCTGCGGAGGTGTATTTCATGGCCAGGGGAAGCGTCAGCCGGGTGCATCTATCAAGCCTAACCCACATTACATGAAAGCTCTTTTTCCAGTGATGGCCGTGAAAGATCCGCCCGGGGCCTTAGGCGAGGGCCGTCAGCCTGGAACCAACATAAGTTTTCAATCCAGGCGGCCTCCTTCCTTGGAGAATCTTATGAATTGAAGTTCCCTACTGCTCCGGTTCAATCAGCCCCAGATTGCCGTCATCCCGCCGGTAGAGGACATTGACGCGCTCGGTTTCCAGGTTCCGAAAAATCACCAGGCCACGATGGAGTGAATCCAGAGTACCGACAGCTTCCTCAACCGTCAGCGGTTTGATGGGAATTCTCTCGGTCTCAAGGACTCGTCTCTCTTCCTGGTCCGCGACACCTGTCCGGAGGACATTCAATAATACTGTGGTGGTAGGCCGCGGCCGCCGCTTGCGGGAACGGCGTCTTTGCACCAATCGAACCACTTGCCGTTTCAACTTAACCAGCGCGCCGTTGATGGACAAGCGCGTGTCGGGCGTTTCCGAAATCCCGACTAAGACGTGGTCTCGAACCTTTAAGGTGATTTCCGCCGTGCGTCTATGCTTCTCCGCAGCCAGGATAACGTGGACATTCCAGCCATCGCGAGAGAAGCGGTTGAAGACTTTCAATCGTTCTTCCGTATACTGACGAAGGTCCGGCGTGACTTCCATTTGCCGGCCGGTGAAGTCGACTCGCATAATTCACCCTCCTCGTGTTCGCCCATGTTGCGGGTACGCCAGGCCCGGTTTTCATGCCTTCACCCTTCGTTGATGAGTGCTGGGTATCCGCATATCCTCGCGATACTTGGCAACGGTGCGACGGGTCACGCAGATACCGTGCTCGCGCAGGCGTGCCGTGATGTGCTCATCCGTAAGAGGTTGGGCGGGATTTTCTTCCTCAATCATTTTCTTGACCAATCTCTTCAAATTGACCAGCGAGGTTTCGCCCCCCGATGGTCCCTGGACGGCTTCGGAAAAAAAGTAACGAAGCTCAAAGACACCCTGGGGCGTGTGCGCGTACTTGTGAGCCACAGCCCGGCTGACGGTGGACGGGTGCACACCCACTTCCTCGGCCACATCCTTGATCATCATGGGCTTGAGGGCGTCGATACCGTGATCCAAAAACTCACCTTGGCGGCGCACTATGGCCTCGCACACTCTGATAATCGTCTGCTTGCGCTGTTCGATATTTCTAATGAGCTGGATGGCGGAGGAGAATCGTTCTTTGACGTAATTCCTCACATCGCGGGTGGTCTCATCGCCCTCCAACATTCTCCTGTAGTGACGGCTCAACCGCAGTTGAGGCAAACCGTCCTCGTTGACCATCACCCGATACCCTTCGCTCGTCTTGACAATGGCCACATCGGGTTCAATCAAGTGCGGCTGGGTGCTGTTGTACCGCTGCCCGGGGCGCGGATCCAATTTGCGGATGAGTTCCACCGCCCGCTCCACCAGGGGCACCGGGCGATCAAGAGCCCGGGCGATTTCCTTGTACTGTTTGTTTTCGAGTTGCTTCAAATGGTCCGTAATGATTCGCGGAGCCAGTGTGTTGTCCGGGGCGAGTACGCGCAGTTGGATCAACAGGCACTCGCACAAATCCCGGGCGGCAACACCCAGGGGGTCAGACTCCTGAATCAATTTCAGCGCTTTTTCGACGTCCTCCGGCGCATGCGCCCCGGTGGCTCCGATCTCCTCAAGGCTGGCCGTCAGGTAGCCGTCTTCATTCAGGTTGCCAATGATAGAAATGCCGGCTTCGCGGACAGCATCAGAGCACGGAGAAAGGTTGAGCTGCCATTCCAAATGGTCCGCGAGGGAGGATGGCTTGGAAAGAAAGTTTTCAAAGGAAGGCTTTTCTGAAACCTCCGCCGTCGAGGGCGATTTGAATCCGGGATCCAGGTAGTCGTCGAAGAAACTGCCAAAATCAATCTCCTGGAATGAATCGTGGTTGTCGCCGGAGTGGATCTCCCCATCCGCCGGCGTGGCGATAGGATTCTCGGATTCGGTCTTTTGTGTGAGTTCTTCAAATGAGGGAGCATCATCTTGCAGCTCTTCCAGGACGGGGTTGGCGGTCACTTCCTGAGTGATCATCTCGCGCAGTTCAATTCGGTTGAGGGCGAGAACGCTCACCATTTGCACAAGGCCGGGCGTAAGGATCTGGCGCTGCGCCACCTTGAGATTTAATCCGAGTCTGGATTGTGGTCCACCCATCAGATTGCCCACTGGAAATTGTCGCCCAGATAAACCCTCTTAACCTCGAGGTCGTTCCCTAGTTCATCCGGCGTTCCAGCCCTAAAAATACCTCCATTGTTGATTATATACGCCCGGTCGGTCACGCGGAGAGTTTCCCGCACATTATGATCGGTCACGAGAATGCCGATACCGGATTCCTTGAGTTGCACGATAATCCGCTGGATATCCAAAACAGTCAAGGGATCAATGCCGGAGAAGGGCTCATCCAGCAGAATGAAATAGGGCGAAATAACCAATGCCCGCGCGATCTCCACCCGCCGCCGCTCGCCCCCTGAAAGTACGTACCCGTAGTTCCGCCGGACCGGACGCAGGCCCAACTCTTCAATCAGTTCCTCCAGCCGCTCTCTTCGCTCGTGCGCGGTAAGGGGGAGGGTCTCGAGAACGGCCAGGATATTATCCTCCACCGTGAGCTTTCGAAAAATGGATGGCTCCTGGGGAAGATAGCTGATCCCACTTCGGGCACGGAGATACATGGGAAGGTTGGTGATATCGTCGCCGTTGAGCAGAACCTGGCCCGAATCCGGAGGCGTCAGCCCCACCAGGATATAAAACGTGGTTGTCTTGCCCGCGCCGTTGGGACCGAGCAGGCCCACCACCTCGCCCTGGGCGATTTCCAGACTAATGTCGTTTACAACTTTACGGCCTTTGTAGGATTTGGTGAGGTCAACTGTGGAGAGGGTCTGCATGGTCGCTCATTGGGAAATACTGTGCTTGGAAAGTGTCGGCGACTTGACACCTCCATTCACAAGGATCGTATCATCGCGAAGAAACAAAGTCAAACTGCGGCCGGTGGTGTAACCGTTCTCCTGGTCGAGAACCGCGGGCGGGCCGCCCGTCAGCAGAATTTTTCCCGTGGCCGCCAGATATTCTGCGTGCTCCCCAGTGGAGCGGCGGGTGGGCTGCACCACAGTGACGCTGCCGTCGGCAACGGCGTGATCCACTTGCGAGGACTCAGCCGTGGCCGCTGTAGTTAAATAGACGTCCAGGCGGTCGGCACGCATCGTTGTATTTTCGGTGATCAGGACCACATGGCCTCGATAACTGGCCTTGCGCCCATCGTCCGAGTAATCCAAACGATCGCCGGCGACGGTGACCGGGCTCGCTTGCCTGCTCGAAGCAGGCACGGGCGAACCGCTTTGGGCGTCCACCGGGGGAACTTGGATAAAGGACGTCATCACCCTGGAAACCGATGCCACTCTCCGCTCCTTCTTGTACACATCCAAAGAAGGAGACTCCACCACGTCCGTGCCATGCCATGAGCGGACGTGCCCTTCGTAATGAACGAACTGAGTATCGCGCCGGGCCATCATCCGGTCGGCGACGACATTGGTGGGAACGGTTTTACCCTGGGTCGCCGCCGGACTCCCCGCCTCAAGGTGAGTGGACTGGACATGGTCAAATGCTTGAGACGAGCCTTTGTCCATGTCCATCAGGATGCGGTCCGCGCGGACTTGGGTCTCTGGATCTGAAACCTGCGGATGCCCGGTTAACGTCATTTCCTGTGTATGTGAAACATAGAGCGCGCGATCCGCGCTTGCCCTTTGTTTGTCCTGCCGATATTGGTAATGACCAGTCTGGTCCGCCACCAGGAGAGCTCCAGACTCCGGATCGAATGTCGCCTTCAGGTGGTCTGAACTGCTCTCCTGGACGGGGCTTCCCGCCGGCGCCTGCTGCGAGGGGTGAAAAATCAGGCTGACCTTGGAGACACCGGTCAGGGTCTGCAATCGGCTGCGCTCATCGAAATTCATGACCAGGGGCTCCCCGAAAATTTCGCGTTTCCCCGTCTTGGGATCGGCCGATGACAAAACGATGTGGCCCGGTCCAACGGTTTGCGTCTCCTGGAGGGATTGTTGTTCCGGCCGAAAACTGAAATTAAGCCTGGCTGCGGTAAGCTCCTGATTCGCAGACTCAAGAGTCCCATTCGGGGGAGGGCGAGTCGGAGCGCCTTGGGCCCCGGCTGAGCCTTCGATCGAAAGCTTAACATTTCCCGCTGCGAACCCATTTTGCGGGTGGGGATGAACACCCAAGAAGGATATTTCCACTTCGTTGGCGGCCAGGCGGGAGACTTTCCCATTGCGCGAGACCTGCCCCACGACACTGCCTGTGGCGTTTATTTTTCGGAGGTCGCTGGTCGTCTTTTCGAAATCCGCCTGTAGCCGATCTCCATTGATCCCTATCGTGCGGCCTTGGTCTTTTTCAACGCCCTGCACCCGGTCTTCCAACAAAATTTGGCGAAGCCGGTCGCGCTCCTGAAGTAAAACTGTCCCCCGCCCTCCTGAAACGTGGCTGCCGGCTTGAGTCACATTAATCGGCCCGCGAAGATCAATCTCTTGTTTGTCTTTGGCGTAGTGGAGATTGCTGGAGGTAAGATTAGTCTCGGGCGCGGGCCTTGCCCCAAAGCGCGGCGGCAGTTTCAAGACCACATCGCTCACAAGTTCCAGTTCCTCGGTACGCGTACTGTATTTCATCCCTCGCGCCGTGCCTGAGCCGCGCTCCGTCCGAAAACTCACCGGCTGGTCCGTTTCCGCCAGCGTCCCCTGTTGGGTGAAATGAACTCTGGAAGTCTCAACAAAAAGCGGGTCCTGCCTTGATTGCACCGGGGCTGTGGCACCCTGCTTTGTATTTGCAAAGTCATTCAATTCCATCTTCACGTTTCCGGCGGCAAAAAGCTCCTGGGTCTTCGGATCAAAATCGCACTGCTCCGTACGCAAAACGTCACGACGGTTTCCGGTGGGACCGAATATCTCCACATAAACATCCTGAAGGACGGTTGTGCTGCCCTCCGTAAAAGACACCGTACGAGCCGCGTGCAAAGTGAAGATCTTGCGATCTCCTTCCGAACGAGTGTAGGTGTAACCGGAAAGTTGTTGGTCCACGTTGGTCGGAAGTATTTTGGGCAGGATCACGGCCTTGTCCTTGCGATTGAGGCTATGCCAATAAGCAACCGTGACGCCCACTGTCACCAAGCCCAAAGAGCCAGCCACAACCAGGGCGAACCGCCTGCGACGCCGATCAGATTGCTGACTGATAGTTTGCGTTCCCAAATTCTGCTTCCCTCGACCGTCCTACCTCAGGACTCTGAATTCTTCCCGGACTCAATCCAGGAGTCAGGCAGTTCGGTTGCATTGGACTCGACTAACACCGTCCACCTGCGCATCTTTCAAAATCAACTGAAGCGTTGATCTACCCATGTAAACATTTTCGTCCAGAGCAAAGGCCAAGTCGACCTGTTGTCCCGCCTTGAAGTCGGAGTACCTGCCCGCCCATCCCCAGCCCAAGGCGTCAAACGAACGCCCTCCCTGGGTGACCCTGAATTTTAGATGCTTATCTTTGAGCACGCGTGGCGGTTCCATGAGCTTAACGTTCCGAGCCACGAAAGTCGGCGCGGGATTGCCGAAGCCAAAGGGTTCAAGCTTGCACAACTTCGCAAATAGGCCGCTTTCCACTTCATCCAACTTTATCTCGGCATCAATACGCAACACCGGCTCCAGGTCTTCCGGCTTCAGGACGCTCCGGCAATAAGTTTCCAGGCGCGCCTCGAGATCTCCAATGCGGCCGGCCGGGAGAGTGAAGCCCGCCGCCTGGGCGTGTCCGCCAAAACGGTCAAAGAGATCACTTGACCGGCTGAGAGCATTGAGCAGGTGAAAATGCGGGATCGACCTGGCCGAGCCCTGGCCGATTCCTTCTTCGACGCCGATAACCAAGGTCGGACGGTGATAGCGTTCCACCACCCGCTGCGCCACTATGCCAATGACCCCACGGTGCCAGCCTTGGCCTGAAAGGACAAGTGAATAGCAATTGGCCTTATCGGGATGCTGATCCATATAAATTGTGATTTCGCGCAGGATTTCCGTTTCCACACGTTGACGCTCGCGGTTCAGCATCTCCAGGCGTTCGGCGAATTGCCGGGCTTGAACGGGATCGGAAGTTGTCAACAAATCTATGACGTCGCGGGCATTTTCCATTCGCCCCGCCGCGTTCAAACGCGGCCCGATTCGAAATCCGATGTCGCCCGCTGTGATCGTCTTACCCGCCAGGCCGGATACCGTCAGCAAGGCATCAAGGCCAGGATGAACCGGCTTTTGCAATCCCTGAAGCCCGAAATAGGCAATGACTCGATTCTCACCGGTCAGAGGAACCACATCCGCGATGGTTCCGATGGCCACTACCTTCAAATAGGATTGAAGCATCTTTTCCGAAGCTCCCGATCCATTGCGGACAAGCAGTGCCTGGGCCAGCTTGAAAGCCACACCCACTCCGGCAAGGTTTTTTTCCGGATAGGCGCAGTCCGGGCGGCGCGGGTTCAGGATGGCGCAAGCCGGAGGCAAATGTTCGTCAGGAAGGTGATGGTCGGTGACGATGCAATCGATGCCGAGCTCGCCTGCCCTCGCAATCACTTCGTGCTCGCGGATTCCGGTATCCACGCTCAGCACCACTGAGTAGGATTGAGCGCCCGCCTGCTCAATCACGGCCTTGCGCATGCCGTAGCCATCCGTCAGGCGGTGGGGAATGTGCGCGTCAACTTTCGCGCCCAGCGACCGGAGGGCAGTGAGAAGAACGACCACAGCCATGGTTCCGTCCACGTCATAATCACCGTAGACCAGGATCTTTTCCTGGCGTTCAATGGCCCGGCGTAAGCGCAGCACCGCCGAATCCATTCCTGCCATCAAAGAAGGGGCGTGGAGTTGGTCCAGGCGGGGATTCAAGAATTGTTCGGCCGCTGTCGGCGTTTCAATCCCGCGCAGGACCAGAAGGCGCGCCAGCAATGGGGGCAGGCCCAGTTCGCCCGCAAGCTGACGAACCATTTCGGGATTTACCGTGGCCACTAACCAGTGCATGAATTAAGCTTTATGTTGACAGAGGATGAACGGGGTTGCAAGTACGGTGGCTTGGGTGGAAAGCCTGTGGGAAACTATTGTTCCATGCAAAACGTCGGTTTATTTTGTAACATGGGGCAAGGGAGTTTCTAAATATGAAATTTAAATTGCTTTTGGGAATCCTTCTTGTCGTTTTGCCCGGCGGCAGGGCGCTCGGCCAGGCCTCAGGCGCCACCGAACAACCTTTAAGCATGTATCAGGTCCTGCGGCTCCTCGCAGGAGGCGTTCCGGGGCAACGCATGGCCGAGCTGGCGCAGGAGCGCGGAATCGATTTCGAGCCGACCCCCGGATTTATTCGAACGCTGCGCGAGGCGGGAGCGGATAGCAGCCTTCTGACTGCGCTTCAATCGGCGCCACGCAAGAAACTTATCAATGTCCCAAGGGACTACGAGGCCCAGCAGGCCGCGAAAGCGGTGGAGGATTACCGCGCCGCCCTCCAGGAAGATCCTGACAACCCCGTGCTACATTTCATTCTGGGCTACGCGCTGGGGACGCAGGGTAAAGTTGACGAGACCATCGGAGAATACCGTGCCGCTATACGGCTAAAGCCCGATTTCGCCGGCGCCCACAATAGCCTGGGCAACGCGCTCACGGAAAAGAAAGACTATGACGGCGCCCTGGCCGAATATCATGAGGCGCTTCGCATCAACCCCAATTATTCAGAAGCGCATAGTAATCTCGGCAACGCGCTCAGGGCAAAAGGAGACGTCGATGGCTCTATCGCGGAATTCCACGAGTCGATTCGACTGAACCCGGAATTTGGGCTGGCCCATTACAACCTGGGCTTTGCCCTTTTGACCAAGCGTGATCCGGATGGGGCCCTGGCGGAATTCCAGAATGCCGTGCGCATCCAACCGGACTGGGCGGAGGCCCACAACATGCTTGGCTGGACGCTGATGCAGAAACGCGACACGGATGGGGCCATTACGGAATATCGCACAGCGATCCAACTGAGGCCAAACCTCGCCTTCGTCCATGCCAATCTCGGCTGGGCGCTTGAGGCCAAAAACGACCCGGATGGATCGATCACCGAATTTCGCCAAGCGATCGCCTTGACGCCAAATTATCCTGAAGCGCATAACGGCCTGGGCTATGCGCTTTACATGAAAAAAGATTTTGACGGCGCCGTGGGCGAATATCGGGCCGCGATCCGCCTGAAGCCCGATGAGCCCGTATTTCATTTTAATCTTGGGCTTTCTCTCGGGGAAAAGCGCGATTACGACGGTGCGATTGGCGAGTATCGTGAAGTGATCCGGTTAAAACCCGACTTGCCCGGCGGTCACTACAATATGGGTTGGGCCTTTGAAAGAAAGGGAGATGCTTCGTCTGCCCTCGAACAATACCGGATGGCCTACGAGATCGATCCCAAGAACACCCAGTACAAAACTGCCTACGAAAGATTGTTGGCCAAACCAAGAAAATAAAATAGATTATCAAATCAAAGGCGCGCCTTCATCGCCGTATGAATTCTTGAACGAACTGTCAGCTTACAGCTTTTTTCTGAAACTGGGCGAGGCCAAAAGCAAAAATCAACACGTCAACAACGGCCATGGCGGCGATGGTGACGGCAAGGGGCATGTGCTGGAACTGCGGTACCAGAGAACCGCGCAGCCCTTCGCTTGCGTAGACCAGAGGATTTAACAGAACCACTTTCTGCAAGATGGGAAATGCTTTGAGCGCACTCCAGGGATAGTAGGCGCAGCCAAAGGAAATCAGGGGGGCAAGCACCAGGCTGAACATCAGTCCAATTTCGGTTTGGCCCACGCTGCACCCTAGAAGCAGTCCACCCGCGGACGAAAAGAGCGCCACCAGCAAAGCCATCACCAAAAAAGACATGGGGGATCGGAGCGAGAGGTCGACCCCGGGACTCATCATCAGCCACCCCGTGGGGATCACCACCAAGCCAGCCACCATCGCCTGCACCATCCCCGCCACCACTTTCTCCACCGCCAGCCATCGCACGTTGATGGGAGCCAGCAAACGATCCTCAATCTCGCGCGAAAATTGGAACTCGGCGATCAGCGGCATCGCCACCGCCTGAATCCCGGACATCACCATGCTGATGGCAATGATGCCCGGAAGCAGGAGGCTTTTGTAAGAGTCCGCCATCAAACCACTGCGGGTCATGACTTGCCCGAACACGAATACGAACAGCATGGGCTGAAGGAGATTGAGGACGATGACGCGGATGAAATTTCTGCGCGCCACACGAACGTCGCGCCCGAGAAGAGCCATAAAGGTTTGCCAATTCATTCGCGCAAGCTCCTTCCCGTGTGGTGCAGGAAAAAGTTTTCCAGGCTGGGCTCCAGTATATTGACGTCGTGGATCTCCACTTGCGACGCTGTGGCCATGCCCACGATTTCTGAAATCAGAGCCCCGCCCCGGTCGGCGTATATATCGGCGCCGCCGTCCACGGCGCGGACCTCCCGAATACCGGAAAGTGATTCCAGGCCGTGGAGGAATTCGGGCGGGGCGCTGCTGAAGCGCAACCGCAACAGGTAGGCGCCGGGAATGGAAGTCTTCAGTTCCTTCGGGTTTCCCATGGCAATGATGCGGCCGTGGTCGATGATGGCAATGCGGTGGCAGACCTCGTCGGCTTCATCCATATTGTGGGTTGTGAGCAGAATGGTTTTGCCGCGGCGATTATATTCCCGGACGACTTCCCATAAGAGCAGGCGGGTTTGCGGATCCAGACCGGCGCTCGGCTCGTCCAAAAAGAGCACTTCCGGATCGTGCATCATGGCGCGTGCGATGGACAGGCGTTGCATCAGGCCGCCGGAAAAGCCAAGAGGCATGCGGTCCGCATGTTCGCCGAGCTTGAATTGTTCGAGCAACTCGTTGGCGCGCTTAAGACACACGGCCGATCCCATGCCGAAGTAAGCACCGTGAAAAAGAAGAATCTCGCGCGCCGTCAGCGAATAATCCAGGTTGGGGCGTTGCGCTACAACGCCGATCAGGCGCTTCACCTTGAGTTGTTGGCCCGAATTCCAAACGTCGTATTCGCCCACCCATGCCTGGCCGCTGGTGGGCCGGCTGCGCGTGGTGAGAATGCCCACCGTAGTCGACTTGCCCGCGCCGTTGGGGCCGAGCAATCCGAAAATTTCTCCCGGTTGAACTTCAAGCGAGACGCCGTCGAGCGCAACCACTTCAAAATTCTTTTTGTCCCGCGGTTTCCCTCCAACGGGAATTAACGGCGCGCCCCGCGCCGCAATGGGCGGAGGCGAATGGTAAACCTTGCGCAGGTCCTGAACGCGGATGCCAATCGGCATGCTTATTTGCTCTATGTCAATTCGCTTTCCGCTACCTTCGACGCGGCGTGGGAAATTCTAAGAACGTTCTCCATAACGCATTTGAATGGGAAAGCGGGGGACCTGCGTCCAAGGTTCGCAGAAATTCCGTTATACCCTTGGCGATTTGAAGCGCCCACGCATGAGAAGATCGCCGCGATTTCCGAAAACAATAATAAAACCCGTATTCACGATTCCCTTCATCGGTGCGCGAAGGTGTTTCGCTCCGGCAACTCTGCCGGTCCGTTAAACTCGCCGGCATGGCGCATAAAACATTGCCTCCAACCCTCGATTCTTGCCTTCTCCAGGTGATGGCGAATAACGCGTCCAACTGGCACATCTGTCTTCCTTGTCCTTTCTGCCAGCCAATCTGCCAGACCGTCAGTAAGATGAATTGTCAATATGCGGCTCACAAGCCTGGAGTGTAATACAAATGAGAGGTGACTGTCGAATTGCCGCCAGGTACACGGGAAGGACCTTAAGACCGGTAACAAATGGCACAGGCCTGTTATAAATGTGGAATATACATAGTTGTAATAGATGGACCGGCCGATTCCCTGCAAGTCCCCAAGCGGGGAAAGCCTGGATTCTGCCGGAGTGCGAAACTTGGCCTGCTTGCGGGTTACTGGTTGAGCTTCCAAAAAACCCTGTCCACATTGGAACGATAGTCAGGGTCTTTCGGATCGAGCCGGCTAGCCTCACGGTACTCGTCCAGGGCGCCCCGACTGTCGCCGCGTTTTTCAAGGGCGACACCCAGGTTATAGTGGGCCAAAGCGTTATCCGGCTTCAAGCGAACCGCTTCACGATACTCCGCAATGGCTGCGCCCAGACTCCCCTTCTCCCTGAGGACGGTGCCCAAATTGTTATGCGCCTGCGAGAGGGCCGGCTGCAATCGGATAGCCTCACGATATTCGGTGATGGCGCCGTCCAGATCCCCGTTGGCTTTGAGAGCTACACCCAGGTTGTAATGGATGGACGCCGCGTCGGGCTGCAAGCGCTCGGCCTCACGATATTCTACGATTGCTCCCTTCAAATCGCCTTCAGCCTTCAGCGCCAGTGCCAGGTTGTTGTGCGCCTGGGCAAATTTTGGCGCGAGTCGAAGGGCGGTTCGATATTCCGCGATGGCAGAATCCACGTCGCCATGCGCCCGCAGCGCATATCCGAGCTTCAGGTGGGCGTCAGCGTTATCCGGTTGAAGGTGGATGACAGTTCGAAATTCAGAGATCGCTCCGTCAAGATCGCCATTGTCCGCCAGTGCCGCACCCAAGTTCTCATGGGGTTCCGGTAAATCATCCCGAAGGCGCACGGCCTCTCGATCTTCGGCTATCGCTCCATCGACTTCGCCGATTGCCTCCAGAGCAGCGCCGAGGTAGAAATGGGGTTCGTATAATTCGGGTTGCAAACGCGCGGCATTCCGATAGTCCTCAATTGCGCCTTCCATATCGCCTCGGCCTTGGAGCATCCTCCCATGTTCCAATCGGGTCTTCGCAGCGCGGGACGCCGCCCCCCGGGCTTCGGCAGGAGGATTCGCGTTCTGTCCGACAGCAGCGGAAGTGATTGCCAGTGCCAACGCAACCGTGCACAAAGTGAGAGACTGAGCTTTCAAATGGCACCTCAATGTATTGGGACTCCCGTCGGCAAACAGGGACAGTCAGGAAGGTGTAAATACCGGGCGGCTGGTTAATTGTCCCGAGAGCAGCCTTCAGGTTGTGGCGACAGATTACTTCAGGGACACCGCGAATTGCAAGGCCAATGCGAAAAATTTACTACGGCCTGGCGAATTTTACCAAACTTAAAGATCTTAAGTCGCGGGGAAGTCCTTTGTTTTTGCGATAAAACCAAGACTTTCAATGTGGCATTCGACTTGCGACGAGCCGTGGCGCAGGATATTAAAATCTGGAGGTGTAACCTTAATGACAATTTCAATAAAAAGGCTTGCTATAACTTTGGCCCTTTTAGTCGGCTTAACCCCGCTCGCTTCCCTTCGCGCTATGCAACAGGAGCAAAAGCCAGAAGATCCTGGGGCGGCAAAAATGGCGCCGGCGGAAAAGAGCTTCAAGGGCACAATCCAAAAATCGGGTGAAAAACTAGTTCTCAAGGCTGCCAAAGCCAGCTATGAACTCGACGACCAGGAGAAAGCCCAGTCGTTCGAGGGCAAAGAAGTGAAGGTAACTGGAACTTTGGACGCCGCAACCCACACAATCCACGTGACGAATATCGAGCCTGCGACATAAGCGCGGGGTCGCTTCGCACCTTCAATGATGTTTAACCATGGGGCCACAGGTGTGGCCCCATTTTTTTGGCGCCGGTCAACTTGGGTGGGGAGGGCTTGGCTCAACCGACCAAAACAAAAACTTCGCTTGGCCCGCCCAGGTCGCGGGCGGATGGAGTGACAATAGTGCGCGGTCCAATATAAATCTTCTCGCCTTTTTTAAGAGCGATGCGAACATCTTCTTCACTGACAAAGTCCACCGGGCGTGGCGCCGTGTTTCCCGTCGCCTTCGACGCAGGACCTGGTTCGGGCGCTGCCTCTTTGGATGGACCGGGCGGATAATTTGTCGCTCCCATAAAGCGCTGTACGATGCGAGCAATGTCGGCTCGATCGTCCGCCTTGGATTGAACGGCGGACGGCGCCGTGGGAGCACTGGCCGGCGGCGCCGTAGGCGGCATTGGGGATGATCGGTGAACAGGGCTGGTTTCGCTGCTTCCGCGCGCAGGCTCCGCGGTTCCATCAGCGCGGTTCACCGGACTGCGCTCATACGCCAGGCGCTTGATATTCAACAAATTCATGGGCGAGATGTTGTCTGAGGTGATGTTCCCACCCGGCGTGCCGCATCCCAGCGACATGGAAGGGAAAAGTCCAGTCGTGTAACCCACTGAGCCATGCGACGCGGGGGAATTCACCACCATGCGGAAGGCGGGAAGACTCAGGGCAAACTCGCGAATCACATTCTCGTCACTGGCGTGAATGGACATGGTATGCCCCATGCCCCCGAATCTCAGGAAGCGGTTGCAGATTTCCCTGCCCTCATTTGAATCCTTGACCACATAAAAGGAGAGCACGGGCGAGAGCTTCTCGGCGGATAATGGATACTCCTTCCCAATGCCTTCGAGCGGGGCGACCAGGGCGCGCGTTCCCTTGGGCACATCAAATCCTGCCGCTTTGGCGATTTTGTCCGCCGATTGGCCCACCATTTTTGAATTCACCCGGAAGTTGGGAAGGATCAGGACCCGGGCTACAGCAGCGGCCTGCTCCTTGGAGAGAAAAAATCCGCCCCGCCGTTCGGTTTCCGTTTTCACCTGCGCCGCGATTTCCGCGTCCACCACCATGTGTTGCTCGGAGGAGCAAAGGGTGCCGTTGTCAAAACACTTCCCGGTCAGGACATCGGCCACCGCCTTGCGGATGTTGGCGGAGCGATGAATGTAGCTGGGCACGTTGCCCGGTCCGACGCCCAGCGCCGGTTTGCCCGAACTGTAGGCCGCCCGCACCAGGCCCGTCCCGCCCGTGGCCAGGATGATGGCCGTGGACCGGTGCCGCATAAGTTCCTCGGTGGCTTCATTGCTGGGCGCGCTCAGGCACCCTATCGAGCCCTCCGGCGCACCCGCTTTCAGCGCCGCCTCATACATCACGCGCACGGTCTCCCGGATGCAGCGCACGGCAGATGGATGCGGGCTCATCACAATGGCATTGCGCGCTTTCAGGGAGATCAAGGCTTTAAATATGGCGGTGGAGGTGGGGTTGGTGGTTGGAATGATCGCGGCCACCACGCCTGCCGGAACGGCGATTTCAACCACGCCGGCATCCTTGTCCTCGCGCAAGATGCCGACCGTTTTCATGTTCTTGATGGCATTGTAAACGTCGCGGGCGCTGAATAAGTTCTTCACCACTTTGTCGGCAACCACACCGTAAGTGGTTTCTTCCACAGCCAGCCGCGCCAGCGGTTCGGCGTTCTGGCGCGCCGCTTCCGCGCAGGCAGCCACCACGGCATCAACCTGTTCCTGGGAAAAATGCTCGAGGATTTTCTGGGCTTCAGCAGCCTTTTCCACTAACCGGCGTGCTTCCTGAATGGACTGGAGGTCTTGATCGTAGGGCATGGGACATTGGGAGAATTGGTGATTGGGTGAATGAGCGATCGGGTGATTGTTCCCGGGCTGTCCGTAGTCAGTTGTCCTCGGTCAATGACTGTAATTCTCGCAACTCTATTTGGGATCCTATATCCGCGGACAACAAACGGACTGGACCAATCATTCAATCACCCGATCGCCCAATCACTCAATGAACTTATCCGGAGGATTTCTTTCCGGAGAGTTGGCCCCCGGGCAGAATCTTTTCCGCTTCGCTGTGAGGACGAGGAATAACGTGCACGCTCACCAGCTCGCCTACGCGCCTTGCTGCCGCCGCTCCGGCGTCTGTGGCGGCTTTAACAGCGCCCACATCTCCGCGCACCATCACGGTGACGTAGCCGGCGCCGATGTATTCCTTGCCAATCAGGACAACATTGGCGGCCTTCACCATGGCATCAGCAGCCTCGATGGCCCCCACCAAGCCTTTAGTTTCAATCATGCCCAACGCCTCAAGCGACATGCAGCCTCCCCTTTCCGAATGAAACGAACGCGGTAGAACCTAGCACGATTGCACAGGCTCTGCAAGTAGACGCCTGTCCCTACGCCCGGATACCTTCGCCCGCGAGGGCAATACTATTGCGAGTGCTGTTTTTTACGACGTACATGGCCTCGTCAGCCATGCGCAGGATATCTTTGCGAGTGCGGGCATCGGCCGGGAACGCGGCCAGCCCGAAGCTTGCCGTCACCTTGATGTTCAGGTTTTCATCGGTGAAGAAAACTTTTTGATTGAGCAGGTCTTTGATACGACGCACCACCATCAACGCGTTCTCTTTTGGCGTCTGCGGCAGCAGGACGACAAATTCGTCTCCGCCGTAGCGGAAGGCATAGTCGATCAAGCGGAGGTGCCCTTTGATGATCTCGCCAATCATCCAGAGCAACTTGGATCCCACCAAGTGGCCATAGGTGTCGTTGACCGCCTTGAAATGATCCAGGTCGATAAAGATGACCGAAAATTGATAGTTGTAGCGGGTGGAACGATAGATTTCCGCGTCCAGGACGAAATGAAGGTGGCGCGCGTTATAAAGGGCGGTGCAATCATCCGTGATCGTCAGTTCCTGGATGCGCTGGACGTAGCGCGCATTTTCCAGTGCAATCGCCGCGTAGTCGGCAAGATTATTCAGGATGGGAATGTCTTCCTTGCGAAAACAACCCTTGCCTAGATAATTCACCAGCTCAATCACGCCCAGAACTTTGTCCCGGCTCTTGATGGGAACGCAAACCACGGATGTGGTGTTAATTTGAGTCAACTCGTCGAATTTCGTGGAGAAGCGCGGATCCGATTTGACGTCCTCCACCAGCACGGGTTCGCCGTGTTCCGCCACCCAGCCGGCAATCCCCTCGCCCACCTTCAGCCGAACGTCTTTCAGGCTGTTGGCCCCCGCGCCTATGGCAATTTCAAAATAAAGTTCCTGGGTTTTCTCGTCCAGCATCAGGAGAGACCAGGTATCAGGGCGCAGGAAGTCGCTGATCTTCTCCATAATCGTTTGCAGGATTTTTTGCAAATCAAGGGTGGAGGCGAGCGTCTTCCCCACCTCGTGGAAGAGTGAGAGTCGCTCAATCTGGCTTCTTAGTTCAGCAACTTCCTGGTCTCGTTCCATTCCTTTTTCCCAGCCTACCTCACTTGGTTTCCTAAAGTTTTAAACCATTCTGCGCCTCATTACAACCTAATTTTTCGGCCCGGCCCCGGGAACCGTGAATAAGCCCGAGAAACTGAACAAAAGTTCCTTCATGGACACCGCCCTGTAAAACAATTGACACCCTTTAGGGCCTGGAAATATCATGTCTGCGTATTCAAATTCTGTGACGTAATCCAGGCGTTCTGATGGCTACTTTTGGCGCCAACCTTCGGCGAGAACGGGAGATGCGGGGCGTCCCCCTGGATGAAATTGCGGCAGCCACCAAAATCAGCATTCGCTGTCTGCAAGCTCTGGAAGCGGAGGAATTTTCCAAACTCCCGGGGGGCATATTCACGCGAAGCTTTGTTCGATCTTATGCCAGATATCTTGGCTTGAATGAAGAAACGGTGATGGCCGAATTTCAGATGATCGCCCCTCAGATTGAGGAAGCTGACCTCAGCAAGCTCACCCCCAGCAATGTCAAGCCGGCTGAAGAAAGAAAAAGAGCTCCACTTCTGGTCCCGCTGATTGTTGTGGCGGTACTGATCGGAGGGTATGGAATTTATCGCTATACGCGCGGCAATCCCGAACCTAAAGATTCCAGTTTGACACCCAGGCAACCTTTGCCGCCACCGCAACAAGCCAGGGGACAACCTCCGCCCTCCACGGAGACCGCCAATCCATCTGCTGCAACCCCGGGCGCGGCAACTGCTGAACCGGGTACGAGCGAGCGGCCCGCAACCGCCAATCCGGGACTTGATCCTGGGCGCCAACAGGAAGCTGGCGCTCCAAATACGAATGTGGCTCCGGGTGCTGGATCCGAGTCGGGCCTGACCCTCCAGATCGCGGCAACTGAACAAACGTGGGTGGCTGTGGATGCAGATGGGAAAAATGCCATGCAAAGGGTCCTGAAGCCAAATGACATCCAAACTTTCAAAGCCAAATACTCTTTCGACGTCATGACCGGAAATGCCCAAGGCATCATACTTACTTTAAATGGGGAAACCTTAAAACCCATGGGACGAGACGGAGAGGTTAAGAAAGTTCATTTGACTCAAAAAGACTTGAAAAATCCAGGCCCCTGAGGAGCCGCTCATTCCCGCACGAATCATCGATACCATTCGCCAAGGCACTGCCCCTGACATCATCCGCCGGAAAGGGGCAATGGGCGATCTCCCTGTTGCCCTGGATGAGAAGATTGAAATCCTCGTCCTGCTCTCCAAAGACAAGGATGAGGTGACTCGCGACACGGCGTTTTCCGTGCTCCGTGCCTGGAAGTCGGATGAATTCCAGCAGGTCCTGTCCAGTCCGGCCGCTCCTTATGTTGTCCTGGATTTCGTGACCACCTACCTGGCTCACGAACGGAAAGAACTTGCCGACGCCATGCTTCAGAACTCGGCGCTGCCCCAGGACCTTCGCACCCTCATCATGGAAACCCTCTCCGCCGCTACGGTCACGCCTGCGGAGGATCCCACCGTGGCGGTGAAGATGGTGGAGTCACCAGCCGGACCCGGTCTCCTGGAGGATGATAAAGTCGATCCCAAGAAACAGACCTTGCTGCAAAAAATCACCAAGATGACGCCCTCTGAAAAAATCAAGGTCGCGCTGACGGGAAACATGGAAGAACGTCTGCTGTTGATTCGCGACTCCAATAAACTGGTGGCGCGCGCCGTGCTCGGTTCGCCCAAGCTGACGGACCAGGAAATTGAAAACATCGCCTCGATGAAGAATGTGACTGAGGAGGTTCTGCGGCTCATCGCGATGAATCGCAAATTCATGAAGAACTACGCGGTGGCGCGCCAGCTTATCAACAATCCCCGCACACCCATTGACGTGGGATTGTCCTTACTCCACCGCCTCAATGATCGCGACATAAAGGGAATCATGCTTAATAAGAACATTGCCGAAACCGTCCGAGGCATAGCCCTGAAAATGATCAAGCAAAAAGAAGAAGCCAACAAACCCAAGCTGCCCTCGCATTAGAGTGATGCGGGATCGTATAAATCAGCTGGTAGCGTGGACCGCCGGTGCTGCGGTCCGCGTCCGTTCAGTCGTAAATATTGCCACGCTGCCTTTTTCTGCCTCGATGTCGAAGGTGCATGTTACTTTTCTTTTCGATCTTACGTTAGAGAATAGCCGCAGATCCGTCAGCCGACGGACTGCGCCACGTGGCCCGGGCCCCCTGACAAGTTTTAGATCTCAGGCAACAGGGCATCAAATAATTTGATCAAGTTCTTGGCCGAACTCTTCCCCACTTCCAAAACTTCCTCATGACTTAACGGCTGCTTGCTCAAACCGGCGGCGCGATTTGAGATGGTGGCAATGGCCAGAACCCGCGCACCCATTTGCCGCGCTGCAAGCACCTCCGGCACGGTTGACATGCCCACCGCGCCCGCTCCTAATAGCTTGAGGGCGCGGATTTCCGCCGGCGTTTCATAATTCGGACCGAGGAGAGCGACGTAGACCCCCTCAGAAAATTTCAAGCCATGAGCGCGCGCCGCTCTTGCCGCCTTCGCCCTCAACTCGGGATCGTAGGCATGGCTGAGATCGACGAACCTCTTTCCCCAGCGCGAGTCATGCGCTCCGGCCAGAGGATTGACACCCTGATAATTCAAATGGTCGGAAAAAAACATGAAGCTCGCGGGAGTCGCCTTGGGCGCAATGCCACCCGCCGCGCAGGTAACGATCAGGATTTCCACTCCAGCCAGAATCAAGACTCGCGCCGGGAAAACGACTTCGGCGGGAGCGTAGCCTTCGTACAAGTGCATCCTTCCTTCCAAAACGGCGACCGGCATTTGCGCCCAAGTACCCAAGTGCAACAAGCCGGAATGACCCTTCACGCTCGGGCGGGGGAAATGTGGAATGGACTTGTAGGGAATTTTTATGGCCCCTTGCACTTGGTTGACCACATCTCCCAAACCTGAGCCCAGCACAATGCCCACCCGCGGACGGCGCGGCCATCGCGACTTCAAATATTTCGCAGCCTTTAAAGCCTCTGGATATCCCGGCAACGTCTTCATTTGGAATGCACTCTTAGGAGGTTGTTTCTGCCTTCTGCCTTCTGCCTTCTGCCTTCTGCCTTCTGCCTTCTGCCTTCTGCCTTCTGCCTTCTGCCTTCTGCCTTCTCAAGACAGCAGCAGTCCCGCCATGGCAGCGGCAAGATAATTGGCCAGCGTTCCGCCCAGCAATGCTCTGAATCCGAGACGCGCCAAATCCTGCTTGCGCGAAGGGGCAAGAGATCCTATGCCGCCAATTTGAATTCCGATGGAAGAAAAGTTGGCGAAACCGCAGAGGGCGTAGGTGGCGATGGTAAAAGACCTTTCGGCAATCTGGCCCTTCATGGGGCCCAGCAATGAAAAGGCCACAAATTCGTTGATCACCACTTTGGTGCCCATCAGGTATCCAACCTTGGTTGCGTCCTGCCACGGAACTCCCAGGAGCCACGCGACCGGCGCCAGCGCATAGCCGAACAATGTCTCAAGTTTCAGATTTGCAATGCTGAGTATTCCGTTTGCGAGATAGACCAAGGCGACGAAGGCAATGAGCATGGCCCCCACATTGAGCGCGAGAAAAAGCCCGTCGCCAACGCCTTTCGAGATGGCATCCAGAACGTTTGCGTCCTTGTGTTCCAAGGTCAGTTTTGCTCCGCCCGCGGTTTTTGATTGCTCCGTTTCCGGAACCAGCATTTTGGAAATCAGGATGGTGCCGGGAGCGGTCATCACGACGGCGGTGAGCAAGTGGCGCGCCTCCGCTCCGAAGAGGATGTACGCACCCATCACCGAGCCCGCGATGTGGGCCATTCCCGCGGTCATGATGGTCATCAGCTCGGATTCGGTCAGGTCAGCAAGATAGGGTCGAATCACGAGGGGCGCTTCGGTTTGACCCATCAGAATACTCGCCGCCACCTCCAGAGATTCGGCTCCGCTAGTCCCCATCAGCCTGGACATCAACTTGCCCACCACCTGAACGAGAATGGGCAGGATCCGAAGGTAGTAAAGGAGGGCAAAAAAAGAGGCCACATAGATGATCAAGGGCAGGGCCTGGAAAGCGAACACGAAACCAAACTGGCCTTTAGGGTCGCCCAAAGCCCCAAAAACAAATTTGGACCCTTCGAATGAATAATTCAGGAAGCTGGTAACGCCTGAGGAAATCTTGCCGAGGAGCCAATAACCCAGGTTTGTACGCAACACGAATAAAGCCACGGCCAATTGCAGCCCCAGCCCCCAGCCGACAATCCGCCAGCGTATGGCCTTGCGGTTCTTTGACATCAGAACAGCAACGCCGAGGATAACCATTATTCCGAGAAGAGGAACGAATCGAGACATAGTTTTTTAAATCAGAAAGCAGAAAATGGAAAATCGAAATTGGAAAATAGAAACTGGAAAATAGAAATTGAGAATTGAGTTTTCAATCTTGTTGACGAATTCATTTCAGCTCTTTGCCGTTTCACAACACGCGCATTGCCGAAAACAAAGTACCATAGAAGGTGTCCTTCTGCCTTCTGCATCCTAGATCGTTTCATGAATCAAGGCAGGCGCGGCTGCCGGCTCCTTGGAAATCCTGACGGCCGGGCGCAACATTTCACGGGCGCGCTTCAAGAGCGCCGCGTCGTTGGCGTAGAGGACGCAAATCCGTTCGCCCACCGCCACGCGCTCGCCAACTTTCTTTTCGAAAACCAGACCCACGCCCTTGTCGATGACAGAATCCAGCCGTTCCCGTCCCGCCCCCAATACCATGGAAGCGCGCCCAATGGCAAACGCCTCAAGCTGGGCCACCCAGCCGTCTTCCCCCGCCACCACGGATTCCTCCATCCTTGCCGAGGGCAGCCGCGAATAATCTTCCACCACTCTGGGATCGCCGCCCTGCTCTGCAATGACTCGGGTAAAGATTTCGAGCGGCTTGCCGCCGGCCAAGAGCGCATCGTACTTGGCGCGCGCGCCTTCCATTGATGCTTCGACGCCGCCCACCATGAACATGCAAGCGGTCAACTCGCGTGAGATTTCCGCCAGATCGCGAGGCCCGCGGCCTTTGAGGGTCTCCAGGCACTCAATCACTTCGATCGCGTTTCCTACCGCGCAGCCCAGCGGTTGATCCATGTCCGTGATGAGGGCGGTTACGCGCTTTCCGCACGCCCGCCCGATTTCCACCATGCGGGTGGCCAGCGCGCGAGAGTCCTCCATGTTCTTCATGAAGGCGCCCGATCCGGTCTTCACATCTAGCACCAGCCCGTCAATGCCCTCGGCCAGCTTCTTGCTCATGATGGATGCGGAAATCAGCGGAATGGATTCCACTGTGGCCGTAACGTCGCGCAGCGAATAAAGTTTGCGGTCCGCCGGTGCAATATCGTCGGTCTGGCCGATCATCCCCATGCCGCAGGTGCCGAGAACGCGCCGAAACTCCGGCAGGGAGAGGTGGGTATTGAAACCGGGAATCGATTCCAATTTATCCAGCGTCCCGCCGGTATGGCCCAGGCCGCGTCCGGATATCATGGGCACCAACAACCCGCCCGCCGCCGCCACGGGCGCAATCACCAGCGAAGTTTTGTCCCCCACGCCGCCCGTCGAGTGTTTGTCCACTTTAGGCTGCGGGAAATTCGATAGGTCGAGCGTCTCGCCCGACTTCATCATCGCTTCGGTAAGGTCGGCGATCTCCTCGCCGCTCAGGCCGCGGAAAAAGATGGCCATCAATAATGCGGAGCATTGGTAGTCGGGAATTTCCCCCTTGGTATACCGGTCGATGAACGCAAATATTTCATCGCGGGACAACGAACCGCCGTCCCGCTTCTTGCGGATCATTTCGGGGAAATCCATACGGGTCAGTCCAGCGAGAGGATATATCAGAAGTCGTTTGGATTTACCACGCGTTTCTGCGACGGCGACGTTGTGAGGCCCTCCGCAAAAAAACGCGGCGGCCGTAGCCGCCGCGTCAATTTGCATGTACTGAAAGCGCTCAGAACCTCAAGCGCAGTCCGACCTGGATTTGCCGTGTGGAGAAAATGAAGTTGCTGTTGGCGCTGGTGATGGTCCCGAACGCCGTGTTGTAGTTCAGGCAGGGTGCCGCCGCGCTGCATGCTACGCTGGCGCCGCTCGTACCCGTAATCGTGCCACTGGTGGTGACACTATAGGCGGTGCTATTTACACCCGTCGCATTGAAGTGGTTGAAGAGGTTAAACGCTTCTGCCAAGAATTCCAAGTTGACCTTTTCCTTGATGGGGAAGGCTTTGGAAAGGCGGAAGTCCAGGTTCTGAGTTCCCGGCATGATAAAGCCATTACGCCCACCGATGCGGAAGGCGCCGTCTGAGCCATTAACGCCGCCGCCCGAGGAGGCAGATCCAGGAGCTGTTCCGCTAGTCCCTATCGAATAGTCAAGTCCGCTCTGCGCCTGGAAAATGGGCGACACTTGCCAGCCGTTGGCAAGATAACCCAGAGGACCTTTTACGTGCCAAGGGTCATTGAGGACCATGTTGAAGACAAAACGATTGGGTACATTGTTGTTTGAGTTTCCATATTCCCCCGCGATATTGTTTGGGGCAAACATGTTATAGCCGCTGCTGGCTGTGAGAGTTGTCGCGGCCGATGGGTTCTGGTCCAGCGCATGCGACCAGGTGTAATTGGCGTTAAACTGGATGGATCTGTTCAGCCGGTGGTTCACCTGCAAAACCAGAGCATTGTAGTTGGAATTGGCGCCGAAAATTTCAATCATCTGATTGAAATTAGCGTTGGGCCGATGGTTGAAGAGCGTAGTGGCGAAAGATGGGCCCGTGAGCGGTCCACCCCGCGCGACGGCGTAGGTGATGGTCTTGGCGCCCGCGGAGCAGTCCGTTACAGTTGCGGAAGTAGAGGAGCAGATATTGTCATCGGTATATTGGGGCAGGAAGTGTCCGAAGGCGCCCAGGTAGCTCACCGAGGCAACCGTATTCCATCCCACGTCGCGCTCGACGGAAAAGTCGATCTCGTCGATTTGCGGCTTATTGAAATGCGAGTTCAAGAACAGAGCTGAGGGTTTAGCCGCGCCTGCGCTGGGCTTGGAGGCAATGACCTCCGGGAAGAATGGCCCACCGGCGGCTGCACTGGTGAAGCTGTACCCCGGTTGCCCGCCGACTCCACTTTGAGTGAGGAGACCGAAGATGGTGCCATTGATAATCCTTCCATAGAAGATGCCCGCGCCCCCGCGCACTGACGTCTTGCCATCGCCGAAGACGTCATAAGCAAAGCCTACGCGCGGACCAAAGTTTTTCTTGGAGTCAGGATAGCTCGTGGTGCCGGGAACGGCGGGATTGGGGAAAAGCGGGGAGGGAAGCGATTGGTACTCCCACCGCAAGCCGAGGGAAAGGGTGAGACGCGGCAACACTTTCCAGTCGTCCTGCCCGAACAGCCCAATATCATTGGTGGTAAAGGTAAATCCCAAGGGACCGAATCCCTGGGAAAAGTTGGAATAATGCGAGGTGCAGGGATGCCCGCTACACGCAGCCGGAGCATAGATATCGTCCAGGTAATTGGACACGCTGCTGTAGCCAAATTGGCCGTTCTGCTGATAGATATCCAGGATCTTGTCGCTGACGTGGTTGAAGTCGACGCCAAACTTGAGGGTGTGATGGCCGCGGACCCAAGTCACGGTGTCGGCAATCTGGTTCCGCTTTTCGTCGGGATAGGCAATGCGCGTATCGTAATACGGTTCTCCAAAATTGAACCCATTCGTCAGGGTGACATAGGTCGGAATGCCAAAAGGATTGGTGTAGTTCGTCCATGACGGATAGGCGGGATTAGAGGTGCTGGTCTTGAATAGCGTGTTGGTTTCGTAAGCATTGGGGGGCGGGCCGCTCTCAAACTCAAAGTCCCGTCCAATTTGGTACCGGATTTCATTGGTGATGGCCGTGGTTAAGACGGTATCCAGCTTTCCCACGCCCCAAGTGTCTTGAACGTAGTCGTTGCCAAATGCAGCACCGTTGCTGTAAGTGTTGGTCACCTGGGTTTGAACGCCAAAGGGTGAAGCCCAGCGCATGCGATTGACCTCAAATGTGGCGCGATTCTTTTGGTTGATATTCCAATCGAGCTTGGGGAAAAAAATGCTCTGCTTTCCCGTGCGCGCGTTCGAACCCAAATTGGTGATCAGACCTGCCAGCCCATTGTTGAAATCCGTTTGCCCGGTTGCATACGAGACCGGCGTGGCAGTGCCTTCCACCACGATTCCAGCAAGTTGGCAAGCACCCAGGGTCGAGTTATAAACGTTGGTGTTCCCCCCGAACACGCCGTTGCTGGATGTGATCCCTGAAAGGGCGCCTTGGCTGGTATTGTTGGGGGCGGCGCACTTGCCTCCCGCGCCCGCGAGCGCTGCGGCAGAAATGGGCTGGGCAAGGAAGACAGCGGGGCTGGCTGCCACGGCGTTGCCGGGAAAGCTGCGATAAAATCCATCGTAGGCGGCAAAGAAGAAGAGTTTATTCTTCACGATGGGACCGCCAACGGCTGCGCCCCACATATCCCAGTAATCGGTAGGCTTGAAAGCAACGGGCGAATAGCCCCCCCTACCGTTGGGCACGGTGATGGTGGCAAATGGATTGCGCGAAGCCCAGCCATTTTCCCGATTCTTGTAGAACACCTCCCCATGGAAGTTGTTGGTCCCGCTCTTGGTCACAGTATTCACCACGCCCCCGGCGGCTCCACCATACTCGGGAGAATAATTCGCGGTGTTGACCTGGAACTCCTGGATCGCCACTTCCGTGCTGGAATAGCTGGCGCGGGTGCGTCCCCGCTCTTCGGAAAAGAAGGCTTGATTGTTGTTAGCGCCATCAATTGTATTATTATTGGCGACCCCGGCCAGCCCCCGAAAGCTCAACAGGCCGAATCCATCGTAGTTCGTGACCACGCCCGGCGTGAGCAAGGCAAAGTTGGACCAACGCGGACGCTGGATCGGCAGGTTGGCGATAGCCGTTTGGTTGAGCGTATTCGCAAAATCCGCTGATGTGGTGTTGATTTGCGGCGCTTGCGTGGACACGGTCACTGTTTGTGTGGATGTGCCGACCGTCAATTTCGGTGAAACATTAGTGATGCTGCCCACCGTAACAATAAGGTGCTCGGCTTGATATTTCTCGAAACCGGATGCGGTAACCATGACGTTGTAGGTACCGGGTTGAAGGTTTTCAACTCGATAAGAGCCCGCATCGTCGGTTGTGACCGCCTGCTCCGCGTTGGTGCCGCTGTTTTGAACAGTAACAGTGGCGCCGGGCACCGCAGCCCCGCTGGGGTCATAGACGGTGCCGCCAATCGCGCCTTCGGTGGTGGTTTGAGCGAACGCATGCCGCCCGAAAATTGAAAACGCAAATACCAGAAGTATCATGACCCAAATACCCCGGCAGATTGTTTGTTCGGAGCTACAGATATACCGCCGCATCCTCCCGGCAAGAGTTCTCATCTTCAATTCTCCTCTTTTTTTGAAGTGAACAATAAGCAGACCCGGTTTAATTCCCGACACAGCAAAGACACATCATCACGCGCAGGACATTCACTCGAACCCACATCAACTGCGAACAGTTGGGTGGAGGCAGTGACCTGCATCACGCAACCCATTGGCATCAAGCGGAACTTTTGTGAAGTCAATCTTGTAAGATACCCGCTGACTTAATCACTTTTTGTTTCGATATTCAACTCGAAAGTTTTTATAGACGGACTTAGAAAATTCATTGCCGCTACCAGATGAACCCACTGCGTCCGACGTCAAATTAGTAGAAGCGGAATGCTATCAACGCCCAATTAAGTCATGGTTAGGCGGCAGTTACAATTGTGTTACAAAGCTTTATTGATTGAGCCTGGTTTTTGTAATGGGTCAGTTTGGTTTTGTAGAGGCGAGTTGCGGGGACACCAGGTGGTGCTTTGGGGCTCGCCATGTGGCGGCGTAAAGCCGCCTCTATGTCAAACTGCCCCACTACCCCTGTTATTGGTTCGTTGACTTACTGGAAAAAGAAAAATATTCTCCTTGAGGCTGGAACAGGCCGGGATGGTCCGGAACAATTCACGAATGCCATCAAACTCCAGCAGGAACTACGAGGAGAGCAAACCGTCTGGGCGCGACCTCGGAAGGGATCCATGGCGAAACGAGTACTGACGGGCTCCGATATCGAAGCCCTGCCGCCGGGTGGCGAGCTGGTGGTTCCGCCGGATTCCATCGTGACAGATCGCGCGCGCGAAATCGCCGCCGAGCGCGGCGTGGCGATTCGCACGGAAGGCTCCCCGGCTGGCCCGAGTGCCGGGCAGCGTGTTCAACCCGCCCCCGCACGGGTTGTGGCCATAGGCGCGGATCACGGTGGATTTGAACTCAAAGAAACCCTGAAGCGTTATTTGACGGAATGGGGTTACACGGTAACGGATTTCGGCACTGATTCCGCCAAGGCGGTGGACTATCCGGACTTCGCCTTGGCCGTGGCCCAGGCCGTCGCCAGAGGCGATGCTTGGCGCGGCATCATGGTGGACTCAGTTGGGGTGGGCTCCGCCATGGCTGCCAACAAGGTTCGGGGGATTCGCGCCGCCCCATGTTCTGACCGGGCCACTGCCCGCAGCAGCCGCGAGCACAACGATGCCAATGTGCTCACCCTCGGCGGACGATTTCTCCAACCGGAAGAAGCTCGCGAGATCGTACGCGTCTGGCTGGACACAGCGTTTGCCGGCGGGCGCCATCAAGGCCGGGTGGATAAAATCACGGCCATTGAAAAGTCAGAACCTTGAAATTCTAAACATCCTCTCGCCAAGGTGCGAAGGCGCGAAGTAATCCCAACTTAAGACCCAATATTTTCTTTGCGAGCCTATGCGCCTTTGCGCCTCTGCGAGATGTCTTTCAGTTTCGTCCACTCGAGATTCTACTAATGCTCCCGCCTTCGCAAGCGGAAGCAGGCAATTTCCGGGGGACAATTCAGGCGCAGGGGAACTACCGATCGGCCGATGCCGCGGCTGATATAAATTTGAGTTCCGTTCAGCCGGTTCCATCCGTCCACAAAACGTTCACCTAGCTTCGAATTCCCTCGCACCGAGCCCACCACCGGCAGGCGCACCTGCCCGCCATGGGTGTGGCCTGAAATCATAAAGTCAATGCCGCGGGTTGCGGCACGATGAATGCCCATCGGGTTGTGGCAAAGCAAAATCTTGGGATCGCGCTCGGGAACGGAATCGAGGGCGGCGTCCAAATCGTCCGCGCCCCACCAGAGATCATCCACACCCACCACCCAAAGCGTGGCCCCTCGAGCGCGCAAAGGGTAATGCGCGTTGCGCAGAACGCGGATTCGCTGAGCGCGCAGGGCGCGGGTTATTTCATCTGCATCAACTTTAAAATCGTGATTTCCCAGAACGGCAAAAACTCCCATGGGCGCGCGCAGCTTCCCCAGCATCTGCGCCATCGGCCAGATGTAAGTGGGTGAGAGGGTCACATAATCGCCCGTGAGTGCAACGAGGTCAGGGCGCAGGAGGTTGGCCATCTTCACCGCGCGCTGAACGAATTCCAAGGGTGTAAAAAGACTGTGATGGATGTCGGTAAGGTGGGCGATGCGCAGACCATTGTGGGCCGCCGCGAGCCGGTCCAGCCAAATATCCATGCGGCTGATTTCCGGGTCACGGGCAAACGCCGGCGGCAATTCAGCTTCCGGACTGCTGAGGGACAGAGTGATCAGTCCGCGTCGCCGCAAGAATCGGCGTGCGGGTGAAGTTTTGGCCATAAATACTATTTCACGCGCTGGGCCAGCACGTCGGTGAAGATTTCGCGCATCTCATCATGGATGAGGCGGTTCGAAACGAAAACTTCATCGGCGAGCAAATCAAAGGGACCACCTCTGATGTCCGAGGCCTGCCCGCCGGCCTCCGTCACCATTAAAGTGCCGGCAGCCTTGTCCCACGGGTTCAACTTCAATTCCCAAAATCCTTCAAAGCGTCCGCAGGCCACCGAGCACAAGTCGAGCGCCGCCGAACCCGCGCGCCGGATTCCGTGCGAGAGTTGGGTGAAGCGAAAATAGAATTCCATGTTCAGGTCGTGGTTGGAGGCGAAGGGAGGGAATCCGGTGGCCAGCAGACTTTCCGCAAGTTTCGGAATGGGGGAAACGTGAATGCGTTTGTTGTTCAAGTACGCGCCGCCACCGCGCTCTGCCGTATAGAGCTCCTCGCGCGTAGGATCGAAAACCACCCCGGCGATCACTTCACCACGGAAAGCCAGTCCAAGCGTGACGCAAAACACCGGAAAGCCGTGGGCAAAGTTGGTGGTCCCATCGAGAGGATCCACGTACCAGCAATAGTCGGACTCGGTTTTCCCGCCCCCGCCTTCTTCCGCCACAATCGAGTGCTTGGGAAAATGACTTTGCAAGCGCTCAATAATTAAAGCCTCGGACCGCCGGTCAGCTTCGGTCACCAGGTCCGAAGGACGCTTGTAGGAAATCTCATGCGGGCGCTTGAATAACTGCGCCAGGAGCGCGCCCGATTCACGCGCAATTTCGACGGCGGTTGATAGATAACTTTCCATATAAATTAGAAAGCAGAAATTAGAAATCAGAATTAAGACTCGTCAACTACACTCACACGCAACTTGGCGGCTTTCCGTGCCTGCTTGATCAGAGTTACGAAAATTGCGGTCAATTCTGACGTTTCGCCCATCAGAGGGGCCCGCTTTGCCGTCGGAATAATTCCAGCGTGCTCCAGGAGTTCAAACCAGTAAAGAGTTTCTTCAAGTTCCATCAAGCCGATGCTGAGTTTAGCCGCATATTCAGACTTGGAGCGTGCGCGCAATCCCTCGCGATAGTTCGCGCCCACCGCCGAACCGGAGCGCAAAACCTGTCTGCCAATTACTTGTGCTTCCGTCTTTTTAGGTAACGCTCCATACAGGCGAATTACACGTAAGGCGAAGTCGCGGGTTCCATCCTTCAAGTTGCGTGGTTTTTGATTAATGCGAGTCAAGGGAATTCCCATTTTTCAATCCAAAGGCCGTCAAAACCAAAAGTGAGAGCAGGGATCCGGCTGCCCAAATTCTGAGCCTCTGCCCTCTCACCTCTTTCTTCTGATTTCTAATTTCTAATTTCTGATTTGCCCTGTTCTCCTTCGGCCCACACCGCGCCATCTTCAAAGAACTCTTTTTTCCAAATGGGCACAATTTGCTTCAGGCGGTCGATGGCATAGTGGCAGGCTTCGAACGCGGCTCGACGGTGAGCCGAAGTCACGATAATCGCCACGCTGGTCTCGCCGATTTCAAGCCTCCCCAGCCGATGAATCATTCCCACCTGGTCAACGGAAAATTTCGTTTTCACTTCGCCGCGAATCTCCTCCATCTTTTGCAACGCCATAGGCTCATAACCCTCATATTCGAGGTAAAGCGTTTTCTTGCCGCGCGAGTTATCGCGGACGATGCCTTCAAACACCACCACCGCGCCGTCCTCGGACGCCTTCAACTCATCGCTCAAATTATGAGTGGGAATGGGATCGCGCGTGAGGCGGGAGAAGCCGTCGTCAGTTCCTCCACTCACGGGAGGCAGGAAAGCAACCTCGTCGCCGTCCCGGAGCGGGTGGGAGCTGCCGAAAACTTCCTGATTGACTGCAATGACCATGGAGCCCGCGATTTCCACCAGGCGGGGATAAGTCACCACGCACTTTTCCCAGAGATCGCCGAGGCACCCGCCTTCTGGAATTTCCACTTGTTGTTGGGTGACGCCGGTCAAATCATGCGCCATCCCGAAGAACAGGACGTTCACGGTCATGCTTCCAGTATACACGCGCAAAGGTTGAAGTTTGAAGGATGAAGGCTGAAACTTATGGGTGGCGCTTGTTATTGCTTGGCGCGAACATGAGAAGACATGTCTCGAGTCCTACTCGCTGGAAAAGACTGGCAAGCCCGCGCCCTACTCCGCGCCCAACTGATCGAGGAAGGCGAGGACGTGGAAGCGCACGAAACCGTAAGCGACGCGCTGGCCAGTCTGGAGTCGAGGGATTTGTTGCCCGGCCTGCTGGTGGCCGACCTTTTCGGCAGCGACGATCCTGCCAAAGATGTGGATGAACTCGCAAAATGGTCCAGCGTAATTTCGGTTTGGATCATCGCCAACCACAGCATGATTGTTGAAAATAGCCTGAAAGGACGCGGGTTTGAAATGGTCCTTTTCCGCCCCGTGAATGTCGGCGAGTTGGTGGGCCAAATCAAAAGGCGCGTTGAGAGATAGGGCCCGCTTCGTAAGAGCTATCGCTCCACTACTTCTAAATTCGCCGTCTTCAAATCCACCGAGTTTGGGCCCACCATCACGTCGAAGGTTCCCGGCTCCACGACGCGCTTCATCTCTTGATTCCAAAATGAAAGTTCTTTGGGCGATAGGTCGAATTCCACCGTCCTGGTTTGTCCGGGATCAAGATGAATGCGGCGAAATCCTTTGAGCTCTTTTACCGGACGCGTAACGGAGCTCACTTCGTCGCGGATATACATTTGCACCACTTCGTCGCCCGCCCTGGCGCCTGTGTTAGTGACGTCAACGCTCACCGTTGTCTTCCCAACCGGACTGATCTTGTCAGGAGACAGTCTGAGGTCGGCATACTTGAAGCTGGTGTAACTGAGGCCGAAGCCGAAAGGAAATAGCGGCGCATTGGCCGCGAATATATATGGAAGCCGCGCCGACGGTTTGTAGTTGTAATAGTCGGGAAGATCTCCCACTGAGCGCGGAAACGTAATGGGCAGGCGGCCGGCGGGATTGTAATCGCCGAATAAGACATCGGCTACGGCAGTGCCGGTCTCCTCACCCAGGTACCAGCCCTCGAGGATCGCAGGGGCCTCTTGCGCGACGGCCGTGATCGACAGTGGCCTGCCGTTGATCAGGAACACCACGGTGGGCGTGCCCGTGGCCGCGACGGCGCGCACCAGGTCATCTTGTTTGCCCAGCATGTCCAGATTGTCACGGTCGCCCAAGTGGGTTGTGGACCAGGCTTCCCTCGACGTCTGCTCGTTCCCACCCACTACCACGATGGCAACGTCCGCCGATTTGGCGGCGCGAACGGCCTCCGCAATTTCCGCATCGTCGTCAGCGGGTTTGGGCAATTCAACTTTGTCGTCGTTCCATCCCTTGGTGGAATCGTTCATGGTGATCTTGCAGCCTTCGGAATAGGCGACTTTGATTTTGTCTCCCACTTTATTCTTGATCCCTTCCAAAATGCTCACCGTGCGCCCTGGATCGTCGCTGTAACTGCCCAGGTGGCACTGCGCGGCATTCGGGCCGATGACGGCGATGGTCTTCAGCTTGTTTAGGTCCAAAGGAAGCAGATTGTTCTGATTCTTCAGAAGAGTGATTGCCTCGCGCGCCGCCTTTTTCGCAAGCTCGCGATGAGCCGGGTTGTTGGAAATTTTCTCCGCGCCGTCCGGATCGACGTAACGGTTTTCAAATAGACCCAAAAGAAACTTGGCGCGAAGGATGCGGGCGACGGATTGATCCAGCAATGCTTCGGGAATTGTTCCCGCTTTGATTTGATCCACCAGGGTCCCGTAGGCATCGATATCCGGCAGCTCGATGTCCACGCCGGCGGCGATTGCTTTGCGCGCCGCTTCCTCCCTGTTGTGAACGACGTGGTGCAGAGTCTCAAGTTGCGCGATGGCGAAATAGTCCGACACGATGAATCCCTTAAAGCCCCATTCGTGGTGCAGAACATCCTGAAGGAGCCATGTGTTGGCGTGAGAGGGTACGCCGTCAATTTCGTTGTAAGACGGCATCACGCTCATGGCGCCGCCTTCGGTAATTGCCGCCTCAAAGGATGGCAGAAAGACTTCCCGAATGATTCGGGCCGAATAATTCCCCGGGGCGGTGTTCCGCCCGCCTTCCGGCTGGCCATGCACGGCAAAATGTTTGGCGGTGGCGATCACGTGTTGCTGATCAATACCCGGGCCCGTCCCCTGGAACCCGCGGATGGCCGCCACACCCATGCGCGAAGCGAGATAGGGGTCTTCACCGTAGGTTTCTTCCGTACGGCCCCAGCGGGGATCGCGCACTACATCCAGGTCCGGCGCCAAAACCTGCTGGCCGCCACGGGCGCGAACCTCAGCCGCAGCTACACCAAACACTTGTTGGAGCAGGTCAGGATCCCACGTGCTGGAGAGCGCGATAGCCTGGGGAAAACTCGTGGCGCCCGGCGCTACGAATCCATGCAGCGATTCTTCGTGAACGATGGCCGGAATGCCGAGGCGCGTGTGCTCGGCAAGATATTTTTGCACGGCGTTATTAAATTCCGCGTTTTCACGCGGCCCCTTTTTTTCGCTGGCCCGGGTGATTTCGCCGATCCCATTGTTCAGGACTTTTCCCGCCTTATCCGGCGAGAAGTTTCCGCGGTCGTCCATGATGAGTTGCTTTTGCTGCCATAGCGAACGCGTCTGAGCAACTTTTTCTTCCAGCGTCATCCGCCCAAGCAAGTCCGCCACGCGACGTTCAACAGGAAGTTGCAGATTCAAATAATCCGGGCGCGCGTCCTCGCTACTCATGGGCCCGGCAAAAAAGGAAGCGCAAGCGAAAAGTATGGTAAGAGGGATTCCGAGGGGCAGAATGGTTTTACGGATGGCCATGTGGCGAGTCCTTGACATTGAACGGATTTGTCCGGCGAAGCAATCCGGCCCGCCCATCTTCAACCCGCTGCAATTTCAAAAGGCGAGGTAAACCGGATTCTCCAAAATGGATTGAAGGGTTTGCAAGAATTTTGCGCCGATGGCGCCATCAATCACGCGATGATCGCAGGAGAGCGTCATCCGGCAGCGATGGCCGATCTCGATTCGATGTTCTGCGACCACCGGCTTTTCAACCACGGCTCCCACGGCAAGAATCGCTCCCTCGGGCGGATTGATGATGGCGGAAAACTGGTCAATGCCCATCATGCCAAGGTTCGAGACGCTGAAAGTTGCGCCGGTGTACTCATTGGGCGCAAGCTTCCGGCTGCGGGCGCGAGCCACCAGGTCTTTGGCCTCGCGCGAAACTTGTTCAAGGCTCTTCTGGTCGCAATCCTGGATCACCGGAGTGATCAGCCCGCCTCCATCCACGGGCACGGCGATGCCAATGTGGACGCGGTTGTGGGTCCTGATCGATTCGCCATTGAAGGAGGCATTGGCATCGGGGCGCGCCCGCAAGGCCGCGGCGCATGCTTTCAGGATAATGTCGTTGTAGGTGAGCTTCAATTCCGGATTCAGATTGTTGGCGGACTGGCGCAACTCCATCGCCCGCCGCATATCCACTTCGATGGTGAGATAGAAATGCGGGACTGGTCCCAAACTCTGGGTCAGGCGAGTGGCGATGATCTTCCGCATGGAACTGAGCGGCTCATCCTGAAATTCCGGGCCGCCCGGAACGTAAGCCGGGCGCGCGGGCGCCGCGGAATGGCCGCCATCCCCGGATGGGAAGGCTGAGGGAATCGCTACCATTGCCCGATCAACATCCTGGCGGATGATTCGACCTCCCGGCCCGCTTCCGGAGATTTCGCTCAAATCCAAGCCCTTGTCCTTGGCAATTCGCCGGGCCAGTGGCGAGGCCAACACACGCCCTCCGCCGGCCTGTGGAGAAGTCCAGGGAGCACGGTCTGTCTCCTTGGCAGTAGTTGAGTGTGCAGGCGCAGCCTTGGAAGTTTCCGCATGACCCTGCGCTTGGGGTGCGGGCGCCGAGGGCGCACTTACTGCCACGGGCTGAGGTGCGGCGGGCGGCGGAGCGACAGGTTTCGTTGGAGTTGGCGGTGGAGATGCTGGGGAAGCCTTGGGCTCATCCGCCTGGTGCGCTGCCGGAGCGGGCGCCACCGCGCCGCTCTTAATGAGGGCTTCAATGTCTTCGTCCGGCTTTCCGATGACGCCGAGCAATTGCCCGACGGGAACCACCTGGCCGACCTGCACCAAAATTTTTCGTAGCACACCCACGCCGGTGGTTTCCACTTCCATGTCCACCTTGTCAGTTTCAATTTCCACCACAGCGTCGCCGGAAGAGACTTTGTCTCCTTCCTGCTTGAGCCACTTCAGGACTTTCCCTTCCGTCATCGTGTCGCTGCCCTTCGGCATCAATACGCGCACCGCCATAGTTTGCCCATCTCCTCGATTGAATTCGCCCGACTATTTCCGGTTCAGCACGCGATGGACCGCATCCATCACGCGCGTCTTGTCGGGCAGGCACAAGTGTTCGAGATTTTTTGCATAGGGCATCGGCACGTCGGCGCCGGTAACCCTCAAAATCGGAGCATCCAGATAATCAAACGCGTGCAACTGGATGGTGTCCGCCATTTGCGCGCCCACGCCGCAATAGGGCCACCCTTCCTCCACGATCACGGCATGATTGGTTTTCTTCACGGAGCTGAGAATTGTTTCGGTATCGAGCGGCCGCAAGGTGCGCGGGTCAACCACTTCAACTTCAATGCCTTCCTTCTCCAATTGTTGGGCGGCGTCCAACGCGACCAAGACCATTTTCGAGTGCGCGATCACGGTCACATGCTTGCCGGGCCGTTTGATTTCCGCCACGCCGAGTGGAATCAGGTTTTCACCCTCAGGCACTTCGCCTTTGGTTCCGTAAAGAACTTCGGACTCCATAAAAATGACCGTGTTGTCGTCCCGGACCGAACTTTTTAACAGCCCTTTGGCGTCGGCGGGCGTGGAAGGTGAAACCACCTTGAGTCCCGGCACGTGGCAGAACCACGATTCGAGCGCCTGGGAATGTTGCGCGCCCAGTTGATGGCCGGCTCCGCCCGGTCCTCGAATCACGATAGGAACCCTGCATTGTCCCCCGGACATATAGAGCATCTTGGCCGCGCTGTTCACGATCTGGTCGATGGCGAGCAGCGCGAAATTGAACGTCATCATCTCGACGATGGGTCTCAGCCCCGCGATCGCCGCGCCTACGCCCAGGCCGGTGAATCCGAGCTCGGTGATGGGAGTGTCCAGAACTCGTTGGGCGCCAAACTCGTCCAGCAGGCCTTTGCTGATCTTATAAGCGCCCTGGTAGTAGCCAACCTCTTCCCCCATCAGGAACACGCGTTCGTCGCGGCGCATTTCTTCGCGCATAGCCTGGTTGAGTGCTTCGCGGTAAGTAATAATGGGCATATCGGGCTCCAATTCAATTAATCTTTGTATTCAAATCTGAGAGATGAAGCGGTCAAAATTTCCGCAGCCGAGTTTGGCCGGCGAACGGGTGCGTGACTCTCACCGCACCGGGGTCACGGCGTGTAGACGTCGGTGTGAAGTTGCGAGGGGTGGGGATCATCACTGCGTTCGGAAAAGGCCACTGCGTCCTCAACAATTTCCTTCACCTTTCTGTCCATTTCTTCCACTTCTTCCTGAGTGATCAGGCCCAGCGATTCGAGCGTGTTGGTAAAGATCTTAATGGGGTCGTGGCGCTTGTGTTCCTCCACTTCCACTTTGGTGCGGTAGTGGCCATGAACCGGGTCTGACATGGAGTGGCCCATAAAGCGGTAGGTGCGCGCTTCAATCAGCGTGGGGGCATTTTCATTGCGGGCTCGCTCCACGGCTTCCGCCATGACGTCTCGCACCGCCAGCACGTCCATGCCATCCACCTGCGCGCGCGCCATGTTATAGCCCAATGCTTTCTGCGAAAGATCGTATAGAGCGGAAGAGCGCTCGATGGGCGTTCCCATTCCAAACCGGTTGTTTTCGCAGATGTAGACCACGGGGAGTTTCCACAGCGCTGCCAGGTTCAAAGACTCGTGGAAGGAGCCGATATTCACCGCGGCCTCGCCAAAGAAACAAAGAGTGACGCGAGGCTGCTTGAGGTATTTCGCGGCGAAGGCAACGCCGGTGGCCAGAGGAATCTGGCCGCCCACAATTCCATGCCCGCCCAGGAATCCCCTGCCCTTGTCGAACAAATGCATGGAACCGCCCTTGCCTTCCGAAACGCCGCTTTGCTTGCCGTAGAGCTCCGCCATAATTTCGCCCGGGTCCACGCCACGCGCCAGGGCGTGTCCATGTTCGCGGTAAGAAACCAGGATGTAGTCATCCTTATGGAGGGTTGAAATCGCTCCTATGCCCACCGCTTCCTGGCCGATGTAGAGGTGGCAAAAGCCCCCAATTTTTCCCAGGGTATAGAGCTCCGCGGCTCTCTCCTCAAAGCGCCGGACCAACAACATCTGCTCGAGCAGATTTTTCAGGACGGCAGGTTCAGTCCGCCGGGCGCGCTCCTCTTGCGTGGGACCAGAGTGTTCCACCACATGCTCCTCTGTTCCATTGGCCGCGCTCACAGCGGTGTTACTGGATTCCATCGAATACCTCCTCGATATGCCTACTCTTCAGCTTTGCTGGTTCATCGGAGATCTTACGGAAACTGAAGACCCCAGACCAATCCGGCTGCAATTGCTGTCCTTTCACAATAACATATTTCGGGAGTTTTCAGGGACGGGATGTTTGGCTTAAATGCAGTGACAAGTGACGAGTGGCGAGTGACAAGTGAAGAGAGCGACTACATCCTTTATGTGTTTGTTGACCGTCCGCGCCACGTTTGAGAAAGCCGCAGAAGTGTGTTTGAGTCCCCTGTTGGAATCTTGCCGTCTGAGGGACTCGAAATTCTTTCGGTGGTGGGCCAGTTTTTTGTAGCGGCGGAGTTTACCCCGCCGAGGGGGGGACCGCCGGAACCTATTGAATCAAGAAACGGCGGTCAGAGACCGCCGCCACAAAAGAATCAAACCGACCCAATAGCATTCTTTCACGCCCCTCGTCAGAAACCGCTGCCAGCGCGTATAATCAGGGGCGTGCGTCATCTTAAAACCTTGAGGTGTTGTCGATGAGTCAATCATCCCGACGTGAGTTCCTGGGGCACGTTTCTCTTTTGGCATTTGCGGTCAGCCGTGCAAGCGTTTCAAGCGCAGCCGCGGCCCGCGAGCCTCATCTCGATTTCCCCACCGCTCCCCGTGACCGGCTATCGGTGACCTCTTATCCGTTCCGGCAGTTCATTGAGAGTCCCACCAATTCTGGGCGCGATCCAAAGCAGCCCGGAATTGACCTCAAAGAGTTTCCGGGAATGATTGCCAAGAGGTTTGGGGTTCACAACATTAATCCTCTGCTTGACCATTTTGCCTCCACCGAACCCGCTTACCTTGACGCCTTTCGCAAAGCGGTTGAGGACGCAGGCTCGCACATGACTGACCTGGGACTGGGAGGGAGAAAGTTCTGGGACCCGGATCCCGCCCTGCGCGACGCCGCCGTGGAATACGGCAAGCACGGAATTGATATGGCCCTGGCGGTCGGTTCGCCCAGCGTCCGCCAGCATCTCGGAGGCAGCCGCGGGGTTCAGCCGGATGTTGAGCTGGCGGCAAAATCACTGGGGAAGCTCGCCGATTACGGCGCGTCAAAAAACGTTGTGGTGCTTATGGAGAACGATGCCGCCATCAACGAAGATCCCTTCACCATCGTGAAGATTATCGAGAAGGTGGATAACCCATTCCTTCGCGGCCTGCCGGATTTGGGCAATTCGCTCGAAGGGGGCGATGCGGATTTCAACCGGCGCGGCGTGACGGGCATGTTCAAGCACGCCTTCAACATGAGCCACGTCAAGGATGAAGTATTCGGCGCCGGCGGTAAGACTTACAAAGTTGACCTTCCGGGATTATTCGCCGTCGCCAAAGAGAGTGGATACAAGGGTTATTTCTCCATGGAGTTTGAGATTCGGCTGGCCGATCCGTATGCGGGAACTCAGCGGTTGATAGACGAAACCTTGAAGTATTTGACCTAACAAGTGGCCATCGGATTCTCAACCGGCCGGCGTTGTTAGCCGGGCTATCGAAGCGTGTCGACTTGAGGCTGATGAGCCGGCTGGCATTCGGCTCGGGGGCGGTGGCGATGCAATATGGGCCGACGCGGTAGCCATTGGGTTTGTTCGCCCGAGTGGGCCGCATCGTGGATCAACCCGGGCGCGGGCGAGAGCTTGGCCGCTACCGGCTGAAAACATCAATGAACAAAACGCCTGTTGCCGGAAACGCTGCGCCCGGTTTTGAACTGCCGGACTCAACCGGAAAGCCGCGCCGGCTCGCTGAATTCGTGTCAAAAGGGACGCTGGTGCTCCTCTTTTATCGGGGGCATTGGTGACCGTTTTGCCTTCGCCAGTTGGCGGACTATCGAGACCATTATGAACAATTCCGCGAAGCAGGCGCCGACCTGGTCGCGGTTTCAGTGGACCGGCCTGCGACAAGCGAAAACCTCCGTCGCCAGATGGGACTTCCATTTCCGATTCTGTGCGACACGGAGCGGCGGATGGTTCAGGAATGGGACGTCTACAATGCGGCAGAAAAGGGCGGCATCGCCAAGCCCGCGGTTTTCATCGTCGGCCCGGATTGCCAAGTGCGGTTTCGATCGGTGGACTCCGTCGCCACCCGCGTGCCAGCCGCGGAAATCGTCCGCATTCTTCAAAGCACGAACGAGGCCGGCCAGGCTCGGCGAAGGCGCTATATCCCATCACCCCGGGACTTTCTTCGCGCCATTGGCAACGCGTTTCGGCTGGGCATCCGCTGAAACGTGAAGCAGGTGGGGCAGACGTTGCCCTGTTCAAAGTCTGCGGCACTTCCTCAGGTCATCTATCGAGCCGAATATGTACGATTGCGGGGCTGTACTGAAGGGACGCGGACTCGCCCGCGCCCGGCGGGCCAAGAACGGCCGCGGCGAGTGGTCCGCGCTTCTCGCTGCCGGCTCATCGGATCCGAGACGTAGCGCAGTGCTCACCTTCCAGCCCGCCGGGGCGGGCGGCTTTTCAAGTTGTTTATGGACCCGAAATGGAGATTATTTTAAGTTAACGATGTGGAAATGCCGAAGGACCGGAGAGCGGGTCCTGCGCTACAGGTTCTTTCTGCGGGCATTAAGGTAATGCGTCGGGGAAGTAAACCGTAGACAGGATCGAAACCATGTCCTTTCGGTGAGCCTGCGTGGGTTCTCTGGGAAACGGTGCTTATGTCCTTATTTCGCCCACGGCATGCGGGAGTTCGCGCAGTCGGCGTACCGGGGAGAACACCAACCACATCGTCGAAAGTAGAACTCCGATTGCGGCGATCAGCAGCGCTCGCCGCATTCCCACGGCCTGTGCGATGGCGCCGCCCGCGAGCGCCCCTAACGGCAGAACGCCGTGGAAGAGCATGTGCATAGAGGAATTGACACGTCCCAGAAGATGATTCGGTGTAATCGCCTGCCGTAAACTTCGTTCGCTGATGCTATAGACTGGCCACGCGAAGTCACCCAATTGCGCAGCAATCAGAAAAGCGGAGCAGGCCGCCACCGATCCGCGCGCCAGCGGTATCAATGACATCGCTATCCCAATCACCACCGCGGAGCCAATGAAAGTCCGGCCGAAACCAAAGCGGCGCACCAGCCACTCTGCCAGGAAGGCGCCAAATAATCCCGAGGTCCCGCCGATCGCGATGATGATGCCTAAAAGGGCAGCGCTCAACCCCAGCTCCTGTATCGCAAATAGAAAGTACAGACTGCTCCCGAAGCCCAAGAAGAACGCACTGATGGTTTTGCAACCGGCCAGTGCGCGGAGCAATGGATCGCGCCACGACGCGCCCAGCCCCTCCGCGATCTCCCTGCCGATATGGGGTTCCAGGGTGCGCGCGGGCGCCGGTTCCGGTTTGCGGATGAGCCACACTGAGATGGCGGAACAGACGAAGGACGCAGCGTCAAACAGCATGGCCATGGGCGCCGTGATCAGCTGCACCAGGATGCCGGCGATACCGGGACCGGCGATCTGCGCAATCGACTCGGTCAAAGCCAGCCGGCTGTTTCCGGCAAGGATATTCTCGCGCGCGATAAGCGAGGGCAGATACGCCTGGTAGCTCACGTCGAATAGTACGGTCAGGATGCTGCTGCCCACCGCAACCAGGTAGAGGTCTCCGATGGTCAACCGGTGCAGCATCGCTGCCAGCGGGATGATGCCCAGCACCACGGCGCGCCCCAGATCGGCGGCAATCAGGATTGGCCGTCGACGCAGACGGTCCACCCAGGCTCCGGCAAAGAGGCCAAATATAAGTACGGCCGCCGCGCCCGCTCCGGACAGGAATCCCATCTGAAGAGGCGACGCTTTGAGGACGAGAACGGCAGTGAGGGGCAGGCCGACGCCAGTGATGTTGGATCCGATTTGCGAGATCGCCTGGCCAATCCACAGCTTGCGGAAATCGGGACCGAGCCTAAATCCGTTCCCTACCATTTCTCGAGTGTCACACAAGCTGGTACCCATGGCATGCTTTTTATGCCGTGGGGTTGTGATCTTTAATGGGCCGGGGAAGATTTCGTTCCGTAGGTTTCACCCACGGCTACCCACCGAATTGCCCTTCAGGCAATCACAAACAGTTCCACCCCACCGCAGAGCGGTGGACTGTGGATAGCCGCAGGTTTCAACCTGCGGAACAATAAATGCAAAAGACATCATCAACCTGTCGGCCGCCGGGTTGACGGCTTTGGGATGCGGTCCCGTCAGGGCCGTAATGATTTTCGTCCGCATTTGTTTCCGTAGGTTTCACCTACGGCTACTCACCGTATTGCCCTCCAGGCAATCCCGAACCATTTGCAATCCACCTACGGCTACCAATTGACACCACTAACACAATCCGGAAAACTCCGGAAAAGTTTTGATTGACCTCGTGAAAAGAGGTAGTATGGGGTTATCCGTAAAGGACGGGACCTGCCCGCGGGAGGTTTGGCGGCTGAGTTCTACCAATCGTGACCGCCGAATCTTTCAGGCGCGAAGGTAACATCGATAGACGCGGGCATGCCGGCTGGCTGGGAACTAAAATTCCCCGGTGTGGCGGTAAGTTTGCAAGCCCGTGAATCCCACCTTGGAATTTGACTGTTCCCTTCGGGCGCCAACCGACAACTTAAATTAAATATCAACTGGGCGCGAGGCCGGGAGTATTTGCCGCCTCCACACAGCCGGGAGGATTACCATGCCGCGTGAGATCACCATTGGAATCGGGGGCGCCGCAGGTGACGGACTGGACAAATCTGGCGACACTTTGGCGAAAGGTGTCTCGCGCGCCGGACTCTACGTCTACGCCTACAACAGCTATCAATCCATCATCCGCGGCGGCCACATCTGGCTGCGGGTGCGCATTGGCGAAGAGAAAGTTTATTCGCACGGCGACCATTTGAACCTGCTGATCGCTCTGAATCAGGATGCCGTGGAACGCCATGCGCGCGAAGTTGCGCCCGGAGGCGCGGTGCTCTACAACTCCGACCGCTTTACTTGCGAGACTTCACTGCTCGGCGACAGCGTGGTGAGCCTGCCCTTGCCGGTGAAGGAAATCACCAAAGATCTTGGGCGGCTCGAACCCATCATGCAGAACACCGTGGCGCTGGGCGCGACGATGTTCCTGGCCCAATTCGATTTTGAAACAACGGCGGGCGTGATCTCTGATACGTTCAAGCACAAAGGCCAGGCAGTGGTCGATCAAAACGTGAAAATCCTTAAGGCCGGATTCGAGTATGCGCGCGAGCACTTTGTCCCTTTGGTGAAGGAACCCTGGAAACTCAGCCACATTCGCCGGCCGTTTGTTACCGGCAACGAGTTGTTCGCTCTCGGCGCCGTGACTGCGGGATGCAAATTCTATTCCGCCTACCCCATGACGCCGGCCTCAGCCATCTTGCACTGGATGGCCAGTCACGGCGAAAAATGCGGTGTGGTGGTGAAGCAGTGCGAGGACGAACTGGCGGTGGTGAACATGGCCATCGGAGCAGGCCACGCCGGCGTGCGCGCCATGTGCGGAACCTCGGGGGGCGGCTTTGCTCTGATGACTGAAGCCATCGGCATGGCGGGCATGATTGAAGCCCCGGTGGTGGTGGTTGAAGTTCAGCGCGGCGGACCTTCAACCGGCATTCCTACCAAGACCGAGCAGGGTGATTTGAACCAGGTTTTTGGCGCCTCGCAAGGTGATTTCCCCCGCGTCATTATCGCGCCCACCGATACGGCGGATTGCTTCTGGTCCACGGTTGAAGCGATGAACCTGGCAGAGAAATATCAACTGCCGGTGCTGATCATTTCCGACCTGCTCGTTTCCGAACATCCTGAAACCATCGAGGCTGACGCCCTGCGCCACGATGTCCCCATCGACCGCGGCGAGTTGGTGACCGAATGGCCCAAAGAGAAAGGACAATTCAAGAGATTTGCCAACACCTTCTCCGGAATATCGCCACGCGCCCTGCCCGGCACCGAGAACACAGAGTACGTGGCCGGCACGGACGAACACGACGAGCAAGGCATTTTGATCAGCGATGTTTTCACCTCGCAACCCGTGCGTCGAAAGATTATGGAACGGCGCATGAAAAAAGTGGACGCGGCGCTGAAAGAACTGAAATCGCCCGTGCTGGAAGGTCCGGCGGACGCACCCGTGACCCTGATTGGCTGGGGCTCTTCGCATGGCGTCATCCGCGAGGCGCGCCAATTGCTTGCCGCGGAAGGGATTGTGGCCAACCAACTTCAGGTGAAATATATTCATCCCTTCCACAGCCAGGAAATTATCGCGCTGCTCAAGAACTCGAAAAAACTGATTGGGATTGAAGGTAACTACACGGGACAGTTCGCGCGCTTCCTGCGCGCGGAAACCGGCATCAGTGTTCATGACAACATTCTGAAATACGACGGCGAGCCCTTCGAGCCCAAGATCATTGCCGATGAAGTGAAGCGCATCGTGGCCGGCAAACCCTTGAGTTTGGACGTGACCTTGGACGAAGCCCGCGAAATGGCTTACCACTACATTCGGGCCCACCTCGGTGATGCGGCGCGTCCGATGAAAATTCAAAAGACGGATGGCAATTCCCACGGCGAACCGGTTTGGAGCGTGGAGATTGTGGATCGAAAGTCGGGCGGCAAACGGGGTGATTTGGAAATTGGAGTGAAGACTGGCGCCGTCTATGTCTGGCGCCTGGCCCTGGCCAATGCCGCGCCGGTTTAGTGATATAGGGGTTGGCGATGAATGTCGAAAAGACCATCGAATTCATTCTTGCAAGCCAGGCGAGGGCCGAGGAACGCGCCAACCGAGCCGATGCACGCGCTGATCGGGCGGATAAGCGCCTTGACCGAGTGGAACGCGTGGTGGCTCAACTGGCAGTTGCGGGGCACCGATTCCGCAACGAGTTCCGGGCATTCCAAGGCGAAGTCCGCACATTCCAAAAGGAAGTTCGTGAATTCCAAGCGCACACGGAAGAAGCGCTCTCTGACACCACAGAAAAACTGAATGCGCTGATCGATTTAGTGGACAAATCGCAACGGGGTAACGGCAAGAACCGCAGGCCGGAAGCTTAGTTCAGATGATTACATAATTTGGAGTTTTGATCCTTAATTCCTGGTGAAGGAGGGCTGAGATGGCTATCGACATGGATAAACTGAATACTTTTATAGGGCAGTTTGTTGGAGATCTCGGCGCTGCCGTGGCGGCCGGGATGGTCGTCATTGGAGAAAAGCTCGGATTGTACAAGGCGCTGGCCCCCGGGCCCCTGAGTTCAAAAGAACTTGCCGCCAAGACGCAAACGGATGAGCGCTATGTGCGCGAGTGGCTTTCTTCGCAGGCGGCGGGCGGCTACGTCACCTATGATGACAAAACTGACAAGTTCAGCTTGACGGAGGAGCAGGCGTTTACGCTTGCGAATGAAGAGAGCCCCGCCTATCTTCCCGGGGCCTTCCAGCTCGCTTTGGGATCGCTGGCGGCGGTTCCGCGTATAGCAGAATCCTTCCGCACCGGCGCGGGCATGGGCTGGCACGAACACGATGAAGGCGTGTTTCACGGTTGCGAGAAATTCTTTCGTCCCGGATACGCCGCCAATCTTGTCACCTCGTGGATACCCGCCCTCCAGGATGTAAAGGGGAAATTGGAGGCGGGAGCGCGCGTGGCTGACGTGGGATGCGGCAAAGGCGCTTCCACCATCCTGATGGCGAAATCATTTCCCAAGTCTCATTTCTTCGGTTTCGATTACCACGACAAATCAATTGAGGGCGCGCGTGAATCCGCCCAGCGCGCGGGGGTCGCCGACCGCGTCACCTTCAACGTGGCCAAGGCCAAAGAATTTCCGGGAAAAGACTACGACTTTGTAACCGTTTTCGATTGCTTGCACGATATGGGCGATCCGGTTGGGGCAGCCAGCCACGTCAAGCAATCTCTAGGCAAAGACGGAACGTGGATGATCGTCGAACCTTTTGCCAAGGACGCGCTGAAGGATAATCTTAACCCAGTGGGCCGGGTCTACTACTCGTTCTCCACTTTGCTTTGCACGCCGTGTTCGCGCTCGCAGGAAGTGGGACTGTGCCTGGGCGCGCAAGCCGGCGAAGCCAACATGCGGAATGTGGTGAATTCGGCCGGCTTCAGCCGCTTTAGGCGGGCGACGGAAACACCTTTCAATATTGTTTACGAGGCACGGCCGTAAGGTCTGATGGTGGCACGGGCAGGATGCCCGTTCTGCAGATTAACGTGGAGGATAAGAGAAGAGCACGGGCAGAATGCCGTGCCACTTAAGGGGGAATTCATGGCGACAGTAATCGAACTACCGCTCGAAACTTATCAGGGAGCCGTTGAGCCCGACTGGTGTCCGGGTTGCGGCGACTTCGGCGTGCTGCGCGCGCTTGAAATCGCCTGCCAAAAGTTGAACCTGCCCACCAAAGATATCTTCGTGGTGTCGGGCATCGGGTGTTCATCCAATCTGCCTGGGTTCTTCCATTCCTACGGGGTGCACAGCCTGCACGGCCGAGCCGTGGCGGTGGCCAGCGGCGCCAAGCTGGCGAACCATGGCCTGAACGTAGTGATTACCGGCGGCGATGGCGATGGCTACGGCATCGGCCTCAACCATTTCATTCATGCCATGCGACGTAATCTCGACCTGACGTATATTGTTATGAATAATCAGATTTACGGCCTGACCACGGGCCAGGCGTCGCCGACCACGGAGAAAGGCCACAAGACAAAGTCCACCCCGCGCGGCAACGTCGAACTGCCCATCAACCCCATCGCGCTGGCGCTCGTCTCCGGCGCAACCTACATCGCGCGCGGATTTTCCGGCGAGAACAAGCACCTTGCCGATTTGATTGCGGGCGGTATTGCCCACCATGGGTTTTCTCTGGTGGACGTTTTCAGCCCATGCGTGACCTACAACAAGATCAATACCCACCAGTTCTTCCGCCAAAAAGTTTACAAACTCCAGGATGAGCAGGGTTACGATACGGCCAGCTATGACACCGCCCTGCAAAAATCTTTTGAGTGGGGCGCGAAAATCCCCATTGGCGTGTTCTACAAGGGCGAGCAACTGACCTACGAAGATTCCGAGCCCGCGCTCAAAAAAGGTCCGCTGGTCCGCCATCCTTTGCCGATGGAAAAGCCTCTGTTTGAGGAATTGGTGGAGGAGTTTTATTGAAGCGCGCCGCTGAACCGCAAGGGAATTTAGCGTTGCCACGGCAAACTCAGTCTGATATTGTGATTGTTGGTGCGACATTTATGTCCAAAACAGTTACTCTTACTGCCGAGATCCCGGCCAGCCGTGAGTTGCGAATCAAGCTTCCCGCAGACGTTCCGACGGGATCAGCGGAAATCGTGGTGACGGTCTCTTCCGCCAAATCTTTTACAGTCTCGACCTTTGGCGACTTCCTGGAATCTGAGTTCTTTGGGATGTGGCGGGAGCGCGCCGAGATCAAAGATAGCGCCGAGTTCGCGAACAACCTGCGGTGGGAAGGCTGGAAGCGAGCGCCGTCTGATGAACCTCGTTGATACGGATGACCTGGTGGATTGCCTGCGTGGAACGGGCCCTGCCAAAGCTTGGCTGAAACAACTTGCGATAGAGCCCTTCGCGGTTCCCGCGGTCGTCGCGATGGAGTTGGTGATGGGTTGCCGCGATCGAGCGGATCTGGAAAGGATCCAGCGATTTCTCGGCACATTCGAGATTGTGTGGCCTGAAGCGTCCGATTTCGCGACCGCCTACGACCTATTGCTGACTCACCGACTCAGCTCCGGCCTCAATATTCCAGACTGCCTGATCGCAGCGACCGCGCTGGCGCGAGACGGAACACTCTTCACGTTTAATCTTAAGCATTTTCGAGCTGTGTCCGGGCTTGGTGTTCGAGAGCCCTACCCGCGATGAGAACCATTTCTCCCCACCCAGGCTGACTTTTTCTCTTGTAAGCGGACGCGAGACTCCTCGCCAGGAATACCTTCGCCTCGATCAAGCTGCGCCAGGCCGCGCGCGATCTTCGCTTGGACAGCTTCATGATTTTCGCGCAACCACTCGTCCTCGAGAGCAAGTATTTCGAGTGCTCGCCCGATAACCTCGGCCGGATTTTGGTAGGCGCCGCAATTCAACGCCTCGCTGATCATCTGCTCATGTTCGGGCCGAAGTTTGATAGTCATAGATTCCTCGTGAATTTCATTTTTTCAGAGATTCAATTTTCCCGAAAACAATAGCACAATCAAAGAAATGATATCGCCCTACGAGTATAGGGCATGGAGAAGCCGAACTTCCCTCGGGAGGCCGTTATGAAATCCCACACTGACTACTTGTGGTTCAACACCAAGAAGAAACGCGAATTCATCAACATCACAGCGGAACTAGAGAAGGCACTGGCCAAAGCGGCGATCAAGGAAGGGCTGGTTCTGGCCTCGGCGATGCACATTACGGCCGGAGTTTACATCAATGACGCTGAGAACGGACTGATCGCCGACATCGAGGAATGGCTGGAAAAACTTGCCCCGTTTCGCGCCGATTACCGCCACCATCATACCGGGGAAACCAACGGAGACGCGCATCTGAAGAATCTACTGGTAGGCCACCAGGTGCTGGTTCCCGTCACCAACGGCAAACTCGATCTTGGCCCCTGGCAACAGGTCTATTATGCGGAGTTCGATGGTCAGAGAAGGAAACGAGTGCTACTTAAGGTTATTGGCGAGTGATCCGAAGTGGGGCCACTGCTTGATAAATCTACCGAAAGACCATAGCGCCTTGTCAACTTCACGCTTGTCGTTGAACCGTGCAAGCCCACGATAAAAAGGGAGATAGGAGTATATGTAGCACATGACTTTCTCTTTGTCGGTGAGGTCGTCCAATTCGGGCACTTTGCTCCCCAAAATGAACATGTGCGCTCGGAACACATGTTGATCGAACATCGGGAAGTCCTTCGGATAGCAACAGTGCAGCCAAAAAACGCGCCAGACGGCTCCGCCCTTGCTGAACTTAGAAAAAAAATGCATGAGAAAGTCCTCACGGAAAGGACCACTTCCGTATGCCCGAAGTTCGCCAAGGCAGGAAATATAGTTGGCCTCAACCGATTTCTTCTTCTTTTCTGATAGTGGGCCAGCATTCTTCCACTGGAAGAGCGCGCGAATAGCCTCAGGCTTTCTCTTGCCGATATTCCGACTATAAATCTTTTCCTGATAACGCCCAGAATCGTATTGGCGCGACCAAAAGTCGAGGAAACTTTGGAAGTCTGCCTTCCGCGGCTTATAAATAAATACCCGCATGGAGTTTAACCCCCTTCGAATTTCACCTTGCCGCTCTGCAAACGGGTGCTGATCAAATTTCTAGGTGAATAAAGCGCGCGCACTTATTCACGAATCTTATGGCATGCGCTTCCCGTCGGCATCGTAGACTTCCACCGGCCCGTATTTCTTCAAAACATCTTCGATCTGCTTTCGGTCGCCCACGCAGACCACTTGAAGATGTGCAAGATCGACGTATTTCTTCGCCGCCGTCTGCACCACTTCTTGATTGACCTTGGCAACGTGTTCCGGGTAGCGGTCCCAGTAATCCTGGGGCAGGCCATAAGCCTGCACCAGCATCCAGTAATTCAGCAGTCGCTGGGGTTGCTCCAGGGACAGGGCAAAGTTCGCGACTATGGCGTGACGGGACTCATCCAACTCGTTTTCCGGCACTTGCTGGTCGCGAATGCGATTGAACTCATACATCAACTCGTGCATCGAGCCATCCGTAACCGCGGTGCGAACTTCGGTATTGGCGTACCAGGCCGCACGATAAGTATCGTCCCCAATTTGACTGTAGGCGCCGTAAGTATACGATTTGTCCTCGCGCAGGTTGAGAAAAAGTCGCGCCTGGGGGCCGCCGCCGAGCACGCGGTTCATGACCACCAGTGAAATATAGTCGGCGTCCGCACGCCGCGCGCCATAATCGCCGGCCAGGATATTGGTCTGAACCGATCCGGGCCGGTCCACAAGATAAATCTTAAATGCCGACGGAGGCGGGACATCGCCCAGTTTCGCCTTATCGATCGGATGATCCTTCCACCCGCCAAAATATTTGAGCACAAGATCTTTGATCTCGCTAGGCTTCACGTCTCCGGCCACGCCCAAAATGGCGTTCGAAGGCACATAATATCGGTCATGAAAAGCCTGAAGTTGCGCTTGCGAGATGCCGCTCACAGATTCTCTGGTGGCGGCGAAAACGGCGGCGGGGAAGCTCCCATAAACCGCGTGGCGGAACCTTTCCTCGCCCAGAAAGTCAGGGTCGGATCGCTGCTGTTCCAGGTTGGCAATTTGCCGCTTCTTATATTTTTCGAGTTCGTCCTGGGGAAAATTGGGATTTAAGGTCGCGTCGCTCATCAGTTCCAGAATGCGGTCGGTGTTGGTAACGAGTCCCGACGCCGAAATCTGGGTTGAATCCGAACTGAAGCGCGCCGAAGCGTTCAGGCTGGAGCCGATATTATCCACGTCCGAGGCGAGTTGAGAACTGGTGCGATGCGTTGTCCCTTCCTTTAGCATGTCGGCGGTGAACATGGCCAGGCCGGGCATGTCTTTAGGGTCGGTCATGGCTCCGGATTGAATCCGAAGCGAGAACGCCACGGTGGGGAGCTTGTGCTGTTCGAGCACGAGGAGAGTCAATCCGTTGGGAAGTTTGGTCACCACCGGCCGCGGGAGCGTGACCTTCAGGATATCTTTGCTCACCGGCGCCCGGCCCAACCGCACCACCTTGGAGGCGGAGGCGCCGTGCTGCCCCTCTCCCTGGGCGCGAAGGAGTGTGGTGGGACAAAAAATCGTCAGCGTCACCAGCCCTAACGAAAGTATCTTCATTCGCATATCGTCCGCCTCTCAGTCAATAGATTTCTTGCTAATTTCGGCATGGCGAATTCTGAACTTTCTACTTTCCAGCCGCGGATTTTTCCGCGTGCGGCGCAGGCAAATCCCACACCACGGCCAGGCCCGTGTCAATCAAGTATTTTTGTGCGGCGTTCTTCACTTGATCCGCGGTCACGGCGTCAAATTTGTCCACCACGGTGTTGATCAAATTGGGATCGGAGAAATTAACCACGTCATCTCCAATTTGGATGGCGGTAAAGAGATCGGATTGGCGGCTCTGGATATTTTCACGCAGGAATTGAGTGCGTGATTTTTCCAGCTCCTGATTGGTGATCCCGTCCTTTTGGACAGAAGCAATATCCTCCCGAACTACTTTTTCCGCATCCTCTGGCTTCACTCCCGGGCGCAGGAAAGCGACCACATAAAAAAGTCCCGGTCCGCGGCGCTTGTCGGCTTGCACCTGAACTTCAGTGGCGAACTGCTTGTCTTTCACCAGGTGCTGGTAGAGCCGCGAACTCTGTCCCGCCCCCAGCACGTGTTCCAAAACCTGGATGGCATAGAAATCCGGGGCATCGCCCTGGGGAATATGGTAAGCCATGGCCAGCATGGGAGCGCGCGCCAGCGGATCCATGATGGTCTCGCTTCGCTCGCCATAATGCTCGGGCTCGCTCAAGTCGATAGCCGGCGGAGCCGTCTGGGCGGGAAGGCCGCCAAAATACTTGTTCACCTTCACCATCGTTTCGGCCGGATCGAGATCGCCCACCAGCGTCAGCACCGCATTATTGGGGGCGTAATAGACCCGGAAGAAATCCTGCACGTCCTGAAGGTTGGCCGCGTTCAGGTCAGACATCTCGCCGATGGTCGAATGTTTGTAGGCGAAATTGTCGTAGGCCAGATTGTCGATGTCCAGGAAGGCCTTGCCGTAAGGCTGGTTGTCAATGCCCAGCCGGCGCTCTTCCTGCACGGCATTGCGTTGGTTATCCAAATTTGATTGGGTTATTTCGAGGGCGCGCATACGGTCGCTTTCGAGATATAAGGCCAGGTCGAGTTGGTTCTTGGGGAGGGACTCGAAGTAAGTTGTCCGATCGTTGTTGGTGGTGCCGTTCATGTTGCCGCCGTTGTTCATCACCAGGATAAAATGCTCGCCCTTGCCCACGTTTTTCGATCCTTCAAACATCATGTGCTCGAAAAGGTGGGCGAATCCTGTGCGGCCCGGCCGCTCGTTGCGAGACCCTGTGTTGTAGGCTACGTCAATTCCGAATATCGGCGCGGTGTGGTCCACCACAATGATCACCCGCAGGCCGTTTTCAAGTTTGGTGTCATTCAAATTGAGCGCGGGCAGCCTCAATTCGGCGGCGGTCAAACCGGCGGTAAGACTCAGTAACAATGTGGGCAGCGCGCCCAGGGCGCATAATTTCCTCATCGGAGTGTTCCCCCTGCGATCGGATGACATTGATGGTGAATGTAAGAGCCTCAGATATTTGAAACGAAAAATCAAGAGAAAAGTTCGGTGGGATAGTGCCCAGTTTGGTTTTTCACCTGATTAAAACCGATTGATTGTCGAAGATCGGGGATTGTACTACTGATGCAAGGAGTAGCCCCTCATCCGGCTCGCCCCGGCGAGCCACCTTCTCCCCTTGGAGAAGGCTAGGATTTTTGGAGGGTTGCCCTCTGTCTCCGAGGCGACAGCGGGTAGCGAGGACCGCCGTTCTTGCGGTCCGCGTTTCTCCTCTCGCAATCCCCCCCCCGCGTCGCATACTGGCGCCGTGTCGGGACACTGGTGCTCCATTTATTCCGACAATTGCCTCCTCACTCACAGAGAAGCCGCTGACTCGCCGCGGCGAGTCAGCGCTACGGTGGTGTGCGCAACTTTTGTTAAATAAGTTTGAGAAGTGGCGGTGAGGACGAGCATGCGCGCGTCTAAACCGGAAGGGCCGCGAATCCCGCATGGGCGGCAAACCGCGCTACAAGATTTCAAGCAAACCTTAGCCACCCGCGAGCCAAAGTCTCATTTCGGTTGTGCTCCTCCGGAACCTGCCGGCTTCTCAAAAATCTTCGGATCGAATGTCGGATTGAATTGGACCTCTTTAATCTCGACGGACAACGTCTTCTCACCGTTCTCGGTCCTGGTTTCCTTGAAGGGAAGCGAAATTCCATCCACTGATTTCCAATCGTCGTAATCCGCCACCGTCTCGGCGGGCCCTTGCATGCCCATCCCCTGCCACGAAGCGCGGATGACTCTCCCGGTCTTGGGATCAACGTACCAGCGCACTGTGGCGCCGGCGGCGTTCACATCGAGAATGGTGGTCGCCACGTCACCAATTTTTTCCTGTCCGCCTGCCGAAAAAACATACTTGGGATCGTCCAGGTGTTGGGCCACCTGCACCGGGTCGCGCCTAAGATCTTTCATGGCGTCTTCTTGTCGTGAATCGGGCAGGTCTTGCGTACCTTGGGGAGTGGCCATGAAAGCCGCATGAGGAGTAAGCACCATCATCATCTCGCCCATCGGCGTCCCCATTTTTTGCCAGCTCCGGTCCGGAAAGGCATTGATGACTTCCGCTTCGATGGGCATTTCGCCTTGGGGAGTATTCGCGACCACATTCAATTTGACCCGGACCGATTTGATCGCCTTGATTTTTGCCTGGCCGCCCATCTCCTCGACAATCCTGGAAACGAGCGCCTTGCCTTCAGCATTCGAACCGGACGCCGCCGCGGTAGTCTTTGCGCCTCCCGGCTGCGGGATGGTGATGTCCAGCGCCGTGACCGTGCCGAACGAAGACAGCGGCCGGTCAAAATCCGATGCCTTGCCCACCACCAGGATCGCCATCCGATCCTTGTGAATATATTTGCCGGCCACGCGTTTCACGTCATCGAGCGTTACGTGTTCAATCCCCGCCTGATAGCGCTCGAGAAAATCCGCAGGATAGCCGTAAAACTCATAGGCCATGCGTTCCGCCAGAACTTTTTCCGGCGTGTCAAATTGGAAAACGAAGGAGTTCAGGATGGAATCCTTGGCCTTCTTCAATTCCTCGGGCGAGGGCGGATTGGTCTTGAGGCCGTCGATCTCTGCGTTCAGGGCGTCAATGGCGGCGGCGGTGGTTCCGCTTTTGGTGCCCATACTGATTTGAAACATGCCGGGATGGTCGAAGGCCGCCCCAATGCCTCCGCCCACTTCGTAGGCCAGGCCCTTCTTGCTCCGAACATTCTGCACCAGGCGCGAGCTGAAGCCGCCGCCGAAAATTTCATCAAAAGTGGTTACGGCAAAGTAGTCCGGATTGTCGCGCCGGATCCCGAGCCCCACCATTCGGATTTGGCTTTGGGTTGCATCGTCTTTGGAAATGAAGTACACGCCGGCCTTGGGATCATTGAACGATGCTTCAGCAGTTTTGGCTGGCGATCCCTTGGGCCACGATTCGAATGCGGAGCGAAGCCTGGCCTCCATGGCCTTCGAATCAAAATCGCCCTCGATTCCCAGAATAATATTGTTGGGATGAACATAGGCGCGATGCCAGTTCAACAGGTCTTCGCGCGTCACGGCGGCCACCGTGGCGTACTCCGGCTCGCGCGCATAGGGGGAGTCGGCTCCGTACCCCAGCTTTGAGGCCTCACGGCTGGCAATGCCCTCGGCGTCGTCGTTGCGGCGCGAGATGCCCGTGTCAATTTGTCTCTGCGCCACGGGGATTTTGTCGGCGCGGAACTCCGGATCGCGCAGAAGATCCACGAACACCGGAAAAACATCGTCCAATCTCTCTTTCAGGCAGTCAAAAATGAGATTGACAGAATCGAGGCCGCCTCCGCTTTCGACTCTGGCGGCGCGCGCTTCCAGAAAATCATCGAGCTGGTCGCCCGTCCGACTCTTGGTGCCCCCGATCCGCAAAACCTGGCCGTAAATCTGAACCAAGCCGGCTTTGTCGGCAGGCTCTTCCCGCGAGCCGCCGCGGATGCGTGCAGTTCCTCGAATCAGAGGCAGTTCGTGATCTTCTTGCAGGAAAATCACCATGCCGTTCGGCAGTTGGATGCGTTTGGGCTCCTGGGGGTGGAACGACGGGAGCGGCGGAATGGGAATTTGCTTCCAGTCGGATGATGTACTCGCGGCCGGGGCCCCCTGGACCGGAGCCTGAACATGAACATTTTTCGGTCCGCACGCAAATTCGCCACCAATTAAGAACAGGGTAAGGCCAAGAGATGCGCGTTGGGCAAAAGTAAGTCTCTTCGGGTGGGTCATTATTTTCCCCCCTTTGCAGCCGCATCCGGTGCGGTCTCAATCATACCCACGTCGCGGTTCGAAGCCACGAAGACCTCATTGGCGACGCGCCGGATGTCCGCCTTGGAGACCTGACCCATCCTGTCCACCTCGCGGAACAAATCGCGCCAGTCACCAAAAAGCGCCTGGTTGGTGGCCAGGTTGATGGCCAGTCCGGAGTTGTCGCCAAGCTGGCGGAGGAGGTCCGCCTTGATTCGCGTTCTCATGGTGCTCAATTCCTCGTCGGTGATGTCCTCTTTCTGAAGCCGCGCGATTTCGGCTCGTATGGCGTCGCGCAATTCCTGCGGAGTGTGACCCGGAGTGGGCACGGCAAAAAACACGAACAGATCAGGATATTTGGCGCCGGGAAAATCGTTGAAGCCGCCCGCAAAGGCCGCAATCTTCTTGTCGCGCACCAGCGAACGGTACAATCGCGACGTGCGTCCGTTAGACATCAAATCCTGCAACGCGTCAAAAATCGGCTCGTTCTTAACGTCGCTCGCGCTCGGCTTGTGGTAGCCCTCGATGTAGATGGGCTGCGCCGCCTCGCGCAGGACCACTTCGCGCTCGGAGTTCTGCGCGGGCTCGACCGTTACCAGCGGCTCCGGTTTGGGACGCTTGGGAAGGCGGCCAAAATATTTTTCGCAGATGTCGAGCACCTCGCTGGTTTTGACGTCGCCCACCACCGCGATGGTGAAATCGGGGGCGACATAATACTTGTCAAAGAAAGCCTGCGCGTCGGTGGCGGAAAAATGCCGCAGGTCGGAGGGCCAGCCGACCACGGGACGCCCATAGGGGTGGGCGATGAATGAGGTCCCGAGAAACTGTTCGAAGAGCCGGCCGTTCGGTTCGTTTTCGGTGCGCATCCGGCGCTCCTCATAAACTACATCGCGCTCTTTATAAAACTCGCGAAAAACTGGGTGAAGGAATCTTTCGGATTCGAGGTAGGCCCACAATTCCAATCGGTTGTTGGGGAATGAATAGAAATATCCGGTTTGCTCGGAGTTGGTAAAGGCGTTCAAGCCCACCGCACCATTCTGTTCCACAATCGTGTCAAAGGCGTGCGGCACCACATATTTATCCGCCAACTCGATGGCCTCCTTCCAGGCTTTCTCCAGCTCGGCCACCTTCTTGTCATCCCGCCCCACGGCGCGAAGCCGTTCTCGATCGTAGGCCGCGTAAGCCTCTTCCACTTTCGCCAGGGCGACTTTCTCGCCCGCATAATCGGTGGTGCCGATTTTGTCGGTACCCTTGAAGGCCATGTGCTCAAACATGTGCGCCAGCCCCGTGATGCCGGGGACCTCGCGGTCCGCGCCCACATCCACGTAAGTAAAAAATGAGAAGACCGGAGCCTCGTGGCGCTCGCAGACCAGTATGGTCAATCCGTTGTCAAGCACCTTGACGGTGATACGTTTTTCAAAGGAGGCAACATCCTGCGCCTGTCCCGGCAGGGCCAGAACCGCGAAGACAGCCGCCAACATCAAACAGCTAATCGCATACTTTTTCATCGGAAAATTCCCCCTGAACTTTTCACGCCCGCTTATTTTGCAGATATTGTTAGCCTGAACTAATTTGGACGCAAACTCAACCAAAAAAGTTGGGCTTGAAGAATCATGAATGATGAATTGTGGTCAACGGACAGCGAGTGAAAGTTTCTGGTCTACAATTCATAATTTATAATTCATAATTCAGACCATGGTTCCCATGATCGAGGTCAAGGACCTTACCAAGGAGTTCCGCTCCTTCCGACGCCGGGAAGGCGTGCTCGGCGCAATCCAGAATCTGTTTGTCCGCGAATATGTGACCGTACGCGCCGTGGACAAAGTTAGCTTCTGCATCGAACCGGGCGAGATGGTGGGATACATCGGCGCCAACGGCGCGGGTAAATCCACCACCATCAAAGTACTGACCGGTATTTTGGTGCCCACCGGCGGCCAAGTGACCTCCAACGGGTTTGTGCCCTATCGCGACCGGCGGCGATATACCAAATCTTTGGGAGTCGTTTTCGGCCAGCGCACGCAACTCTGGTGGGATATCGCCGTCATCGAATCTTTCAAACTGATCAAGGAAATATATCAGATTCCAGACTCGGATTACCGCCGGCGTCTGGATGTTTTCTGCGACATCCTCGGGTTGAAAGATTACCTGGCCACTCCGGTGCGCAAGCTGAGCCTGGGCGAGCGTATGCGCTGCGATCTGGCCGCTTCGCTGCTGCACAATCCTCCTCTGCTTTTTCTGGATGAGCCCACCATTGGTCTGGACGTGGTGGCCAAGGACCACATCCGCGAATTTCTGAAGGAAGTCAATCGCGCTGAAAAAACCACGGTCCTTTTGACGACCCACGATCTCTCCGACATTGAGGAGCTCTGCAAGCGCGTGATGATCATCGACAGAGGCAAACTCCTTTTCGACGGAAATCTTGCGGAAATGAAAAGCCGGCTGGGCAAATACAACCAGATAAAATTCTTTTTGAAGGACCGTTCCCAATTGGCGCGCCTGGCTGAAATCACCACCAACGGAATTTCATGCGTCCGCAAGGATGAATTGACTTACGTTTTGCGATTTAACCGGGAGAGCCATTCGAGCGCCGAAGTCATCCGCAATCTGGTGAACAAGCTCGAGGTGCGCGACATTCTGGTGGAAGAAGAACCGATTGAGGACATCGTGAAGCGGATCTATTTGAGTGGAGAGGTGGGATGAAAGGCTTGTCCGGAGTCCGTGGTCCAAAAGGGTTCTTGGTCTGGCGCTCCGTGGCTCGCTCATAAGTCAAGCAGCGGGAGGACGAGGACGCTATAACAACAATGAATGCGTCAAGTGCAGCAATGGGTAGGTTGGATCTAACCGAGGGATTTCAGTTTTTCAGAACGCTTCGGCTATACGGCGAATTTGTGCGCGTCGGCTTTATCAACACGCTCGCCTACCGGCTTCGCTATTACACCGGAATCGTCACTTATTTTATTTACGTCACAGTTTATTATTTCATTTGGAAAGCCATCTACGTTAACGGTTCCGCCATCGAGGGTTTTGACTTCAGTGCCATGCTGACCTACGTGGGCGTGGGCTGGATCATTCGCTCCTTCTACTTCAATAACATTGACCAGGAGCTCTCGCAGCAGGTTGCTGAGGGCAAGCTGGTGATGGACCTCATCAAGCCGGTGAATATTCAGATGATGTACATCGCGCAAGCGCTCGGCGAGTCGATTTTCCGCCTGGCGCTGCTCACCGCGCCCACGGCGGTCGTACTGCTGCTGGTTTTTCCCTTGAAAAAGCCGGCGTCCTGGACCAATGCAGTGGCGTTCCTGGTCAGCGCCGGGCTCACCTTCTTCATCGTCGCCGGAATCAATTTCGCGGTGGGCACGCTGGCCATCCGCCTGCTTTCCATTCTGGGATTATTGCGCGCAAAATATTTTCTCTTGGAACTTTTTTCCGGACTTCTCATCCCCATCTCATTCTTTCCGCAATCATTTCAAACCGTCCTTAATTTTATGCCGTTCCAATATATCAGTTACGTCCCGCTGCTGATTTACCTCGGGAAGATTCAAGGCGTAGGCCTGCTTAAAGCGATCGGAATGCAGATTTTCTGGGTGTTAGTCATGTTCGCAATTGGGGACATTATGTGGAAGTGGTCGAGCCGCAAGATTACGATTCAGGGCGGGTGAGTTCGCAAAGCCGAACTGCCCGAAGACAAATATAAAGGTCGTAAGGCCTATTGGCGCCAGGCCGTCCAGGGAAAATGAAACGTCATCTTAGGCTGTTCTTGCTCTACTTCGCGCAATACGCCAAGGTGCGCCTGGCGTACAAGGCGGACTTTTTCATCGCCTTTTTTTCCTCCATGACCGCCACGGTCATGGGATTTGGATTTGTTCTCGTCCTCTTTACCAAAATCCCCAAGCTTCAGGACTGGTCGTTCAACGAAATTCTTTTTCTCTACGGATTCTCATTAATCCCGCTGGGATTCTTCAATGTGGTTAGTTGGAACCTCTACGAGTTTGGCGACATTTACATTATTCAGGGACGCTTCGACCGCATCTTATTGCGGCCGATTGACACCTTGTTTCAGGTGATCTTCGAGAAATTTCGCATCGAGTCGCTTCAGGAAGTGGTGACCGGCATCCTGGTGGTTGTGATCTGCGCCCGACGCCTACATCTGACCTGGAATATTATGGAGAGTCTCTGGTTTGCGATTGCAGTTATATGCGGTGCGCTGATTTATTTGTCCGTCTTCCTGATTCTTACTTCGGTTTCATTCTGGTTTGAGGATCGCGTCGGCATCGTTCCGCCCGTTTTCAACATGCTGACTTTCGGCCGCTATCCCCTCACCATCTATAATGTCTTCATCCAATTCATGCTGAGCTGGGTCATCCCTTTCGGATTTGCTTCTTTTTATCCCACCACCCACTTTCTGGGCCGCGTTGCATTCGCCTGGTATTTCCACCTCGTTCCCGTCATGGCAGTCTTGTTCTCACTGCTTGCCTATATTTTGTGGAATATGGGCGTCAGGAATTACAGCAGCACGGGGACTTAAGATTTAGGATTCAGGATTTGGGATTTGGCTGTTAGGAACTTGAACTTAGAAGACGATGCGGACAAGCATAAAGGCTTCGGCAATATTTTTCTCTTTTTCAATCGGCAATCGTCAATCAGCAATCGTCAATTGCTCACTTGGCCAGAAGTTCCTCATAAACTCCCAACGTCGCCTCCGCGGCTTTGCTCCAGGAAAACTCGCGAGCCCTTGCTTCGCCGCTGACTATCATTTGCTGACGGAGGGACACATCCTCAATCACGCGCCGGACTTGTGATGCAATTTGGCCGGGGTCATTGGGGTCGGCGTAAAGCACAGCCTCCCCGCCAAGTTCGGGCAGCGAGGAAGCATTGGCGGCGACCACGGGAACGCCATGCGTCATCGCTTCGAGAATTGGGAAGCCGAAACCCTCTTCAAATGAGGGAAAAAGAAAGATGCTGGCCGCCTGGTACAGCTCCGGGAGGCGGTCTGCCGAGACGTAGCCTGGCGTGACGACGCGCGAGGCGAGGCCCTCGCGCCGAATGAATTCATGGATGGCCTCACTGCCGTGACCATTGCCGCCCGCCCATACCATACGGTAGTTTGATGGCAGGGATTGTAGCGCGCGCAGCGCGTTCAATGTATTCTTGCGGGTTTGCAGCGCGCCCACGCTCAAAACCATTTCGTTCCCCTGCCCTACCCAACGTTCGCGCTCTTTGGCGCGCTCGGCCCCGTCCAAGACTATCGTGGGAAAATCAACCCCCGCGGAAATCACTCTGATTTTTTCTCTTGGAGTTTCAAGATGTTTCACAAGCTGGCCGGCCGTATATTCCGAGAGGGTGATCACACGGGCGGCTCGCGCCACCGCTTCACGAAGTAGCGCGGCAAATTTGCGCTGAAAATCCGGCGTGGAGTAATCCTTGCCCGTAATGGGAAAAATATCAAAGATGGTGACCACTTCCTTCTCAAAATGAAACGCCGGCGGACGTTGCGCCAAGCTATGAAACAAGCGAGCCTGCCAGGGCAACCAGAATGTCAAATACTCCTGGTACATTCGGATTGAAAAGTAGGGTCCCCGCGCACCCGGCGGTTTGGTGGGACGAAGGAATTCTTTTCGTTGCCCAAATCTGGAGAGACGGTAGCAGAGTAAGAATCGATGCTGCGCATCGGTTGACGCCAGAGCTTCGATCAGCCGGCGGGAATAGACCGCCACGCCTGAGGGTTCAGGGTCAACCGTGTAGGTAGCGTCCAGAGCGATGCATGCCATCAATGGGGCAGGTCGCGAATGGTTGACTCGCCTAGGGCGACCCGAGCGTTGATGCTAGCTTGAAATACAACGAAAGTCGATGTTGGGAAGTGGTTTCATTCGCCCTGTGCGAGTTCTACCGCGCCGTCATTCCCGCGAAGGCGGGAATCCATTTCACTAATTCATTAGAAATGCCCGGAAGAAAGACGGGACGAATTCCTCGAAAGGAATGCAATTCCAAATGACACCACCATCCGATGTTGGGCGTGGGGGAACAGAAGTAATACACCCGGAGTGGCGTGCCAAAGCACAATTCGGGCTAGGTTTTCCCGGCGCGCGCGCGATATTTCTCCAGACCAAGCTCCTTAAGTTTCCGATAGATCGTCGTTCTGCCGATGCCAAGTTTTTTCGCTGCCTTGCGGCGATCGCCGTGCGCATCCTGCAACGCATGCTTGATCGCCTGACTTTCCATATCTTTTAAAGAAGAAGCCTCACCCGCCACTGATTCGGCCAGGATGGGACAAAGAACTGAGGAGGGCAGATCGTTCGTCTGAATTTCCGGTCCGTTGCCGAGCACGAGAGCGCGCTGGATGGAGTTTTCCAGTTCCCGAACATTCCCCGGCCAGTTGTATTGCATCAGGCAGGCCATGGCGTCGGG